>Ga0114900_1000005_pt1 | contig 256787 bp, 225 predicted proteins | sample MalvireepMed_231_FD_89685 | JGI IMG/M metagenome (GOLD analysis project Ga0114900, IMG submission 89685) | Marine viral communities from the Global Malaspina Expedition - Malaspina viral metaG DeepMed_231 | ecosystem: Environmental > Aquatic > Marine > Oceanic | place: Mediterranean Sea...
CGTACTTGGACAGAAAGTAGTAGACCTTCAGACCAATGCATTAACCCAAACTGTGGATGTTTCTACCCTAGCGGTTGGAACTTACCTAATGCAGGTTACTGTAAACGGACAAAAAGGAACCTACAAAGTGATCAAGAAGTAAGTTTCTAGTTAATTAATAGTGAAGCCACCCTGTTTTGCAGGGTGGCTTTTTTTATGCGTATTTTTACGGAATGAATCGAAGTTATTCCTTTGTCATTCCAGTTTATAACAGACCAGACGAAATAGGGGAGTTACTAGAAAGTATGACCGCCTTGCGAGGAGACATTCCGTTCGAGGTTGTGATTGTCGAAGATGGCTCTTCCATTAGCTGCAAGGATGTTGTAAGCGCCTATTTGGGGAAGCTAGCTATTTCTTATCATTATAAACCCAACTCAGGCCCTGGCGATTCTAGAAACTTCGGAATGGGGGTAGCGGAAGGCAATTACTTTATCATCTTAGATTCAGATTGTTTACTACCGCCAACGTATTTGCAAACAGTAGACCGATATCTGTCTGCGGCATATGTCGATTGCTATGGTGGCGCGGATGATGCCCATCAAGATTTTACCGATCTTCAGAAGGCAATCAATTATGCGATGACTTCTTTTTGGACTACCGGTGGACTTAGAGGATCCAAACGATCGAAGAAATTCGAACCCAGAAGTTTTAATATGGGGCTTTCTAAAAAGGCTTTTCAGGCCACTCAGGGGTTCGCCCGGATACATCCAGGGGAAGACCCAGATCTTTCTATTCGCTTGGTTGCGCAAGGATTTCAAACCGCCTTTGTTCCCAACGCCTTTGTTTTTCACAAAAGGCGAATCTCGTGGAGCAAGTTTTATACACAAGTACGCAAGTTTGGCTTGGTGCGTCCTATCTTAATCCAATGGCATCCAGGAACAGACCGCCTTACCTATTGGTTTCCTAGTTTTTTTATCGGCTTTGTGTGGCTTTCGTTGTTTCTAGCGGTTGGCTGGCGACCGGAAGCCCTATTTCCATTGTTAACCTATTTATTTATAGTTTTCGTCGATGCAAGCCGACGTACGGCGAGCCTTAAAATTGGGATATTGGCCATAAGAGCTGTATTTACGCAATTCATTGGCTATGGTTTGGCCTATATACAAAGCACCTTCTTAATTCGTGTTTTGAGGCGTGACCCGGAAAAACAATTTCCCCAACTGTTTTTTAAGTAACTTTACTGGGTGACCCCTGCCAAAAGATCATACCGCACCTCTAAAGCCAGAATGTTCCTGTTGTTTCTGGCGCTTGCTACTGTTATATGGGCCTTGGCCAAGTTTTCTAAAGAATCTACAGCGACGGTATCTGCTCGGTTGGATTATGTAAACAGTCCAGACACCATTTCTGTAGCCTCAAACACCTCGCGGCATGTGTCCTTCGACATTACAGGTAATGGATTCCAATTTCTTTCCTATAAGCTGAAAGAACCGGTCATAGAAATTGATTTGTCTGCGCATTACCAGCCAGGAGAGACGCAAGTGGTCATTCCGAATCCGGAGTTGGCCAAATTAATCACAGATCAATTAAGCAATAATACATTGGTTAGAAATGTTACCGGGGACGACCTCGTAATTGAGCTTGATGTGATGTCTACTAAAATGGTGGCTATTAAGCTGGATCAACGCCTAAGTTATGCCGACGGCTATCGCACCGACGGCAGTGTTGTTATTATTCCGGACTCTGTAATGCTTTCTGGACCCTCTATCCTAATCGAGGCTTTGGACTCTGTTGTTACCGAACCCTTGATTGAGACGAATCTCTCTGAAGATTTCGCTAAAACCATTAGCCTTATAAGCCCCGAATCTGATAAAATTAAGTACTCTACTTTGGAGGTTGATGTACAGGTTCCCATCGGAGAGTTTACGCAAAAGATACTCTCGGTTCCTGTTCAATTGGTAAACGTGCCACCAAACACCAAGGTTCAGTTGATGCCTGAAGTCGCTCAAATACGCTTCGAGATTTCCGTAGATCTCTACCAAACGGTAAATGAGTTGGACTTCGAAATACGATGTGATTTTTCTAAAAAACATGGGGAAGCTGCTTATTTGGTTCCAGAATTGATTCGATCGCCAGAAGGATTACTCCATGTAGATCTGTTGACGGACAAATTGGATTATCTAATTTTCGAATGATGAAAGTACTTGGGCTCACAGGTGGTATGGGGAGTGGGAAATCCACTATCGCTTCTTTCTTCGGAGATTGGGGTATCCCGGTATACGAAGCAGATTTAGAAGCCCGTAAATTGTCAAATTTTGACCCTAAAATTAAGCAACAGGTAATAGAATTGCTTGGCGAAGAAAGCTATGACAAAGATGGTATGCGTAGAGCCTTCGTGGCGTCTAAAGTGTTTTCTGATGATGCCTTGCTACAATCTTTAAACCAGATTATCCATCCAGTGGTGGCCCAACACTTCGATTTATGGCTTGGGCAGCAGCAAGCCCCTTATTGCCTAAAAGAAGCTGCCATTTTATTTGAAACTGGCGGCGATCAGAATTGCGATTGGACCTTGTTAATCACTGCGCCCTTAGAGCAGCGAATAGAGCGTATAATAAAGCGCGATAATCTAAGCAGGCATGACATACTTGCCAGACTGGAGAAACAGTGGCCCGACGATCGCAAAATTCCTCTGGCAGATTTTCATATTGAGAATACAGAGCTCGAAGCTGCCAAGAAAGCTGCAAAAAAAATACATCAGCAACTGCTATCTAACATTTAGTAAGACATCATCGCTTGTTAACATTTGGTTAAATGGCCAAAGGCCTAAATGTTAAAATCCTAAATTTGACTTATGAACAAAAGGCTCTTTACGCTTTTAATAGGCTCTATGTCCCTCTCCTTGCTAGGGATCATTTTTGTTCAGGGTTATTGGATCAACAATGCCTATCAAACCAAGGAAGACCAATTCTCTTTTAACGTGCGCCAGGTACTAATCGAAGTAGCGAGACAGGTACAACTGAGAGAGACCGAGCATTATTACCAGCTGTATAATGGTTTAATAGACAGTTTGGAAACGCCAGATAATGTGAGTGTTAACGAGCTTATTTACCGCATCGTAAACGAAGACAAAAACGAGACTATCATCTTTTCGGACGGAATCATAGAAGAAGACTATAAGCTTTCTTCAGATTTTTTAGACTTCGAAATGGACAGTATAGAATTCACCAAAATCACCAATAAGACCCAAACTACTCGTATTATTGGAGGCTTGGACGGCAGCGGATATACCAGCCAGACCTCGGTGGACTTTACGAGATTGAAGGATTACGAACGCAAGCAGTTCGAGACTTACGTGTCTAACGTATCTGCAAGAACACCAATCCATAAAAGAATCTCTGTGGCAGAGATTCACGAACTATTGGAGTCGGAATGTCTAGAACGGGGATTGAGCTCCAGTTTCGAGTTTGCTGTCTATAGCAATGTCTTGGCCACCAAAATACAGACCAAGGATTTCGATCTAAACCCCAGCAGTACCTATGGGGTTCCGTTGTTTGTAAACGACAATTTAAAAACCAATTATAAGCTATACGTCAACTTTATGGACAAGGGGCGTGAAGTCCTGAGTACTATTTTGGGTATGGCCATCTTGTCTTTGATTTTTACCTCGGTAATTATTTTGGCTTATACCAATGCGCTTAGTCAGTTGTTTAAGCAACGTCAGATCTCCCAGATAAAGACGGACTTTATCAACAATATGACGCACGAGTTTAAAACGCCCATCGCCACGATTAACTTGGCCTTGGATGCTTTAAAGAACCCTAAAGTAGCAGACGATAAGGAATTTCAGATCCGTTATATGAAGATGATACGGGACGAAAATCGACGTATGCATGCGCAGGTAGAAAACGTATTGCGTATTTCCAGATTGGAACGAAACGAACTCAATATTAAAAAGGACCGACAGAAGTTGCACGAGATTATCGATGATGCAGTTTCTCATGTGAGTTTAATAGTCGAAAACAGAGGGGGTTATATCAACAAACATCTAGAGGCGCAGAAGTCGTCTGTTTTGGCGAGCGATTTGCACATGACCAATGTGGTGGTCAATATTTTGGACAATGCAATTAAGTATTCCGAAGAAGAACCGAAAATTGATATTTATACAGAAAATGCCAAGGACAGTATCATCCTTAAAATTACCGACCAAGGTACTGGGATGACCAAAGCAGCTCAGCGCAAAATATTCGAAAAATTTTACCGGGAACATACCGGAGACATACATAACGTAAAAGGGCACGGTCTTGGATTGGCTTATGTAAAGCGAATCTTGGACGATCATAATGCCGAGATTTACGTAGAAAGTGAAAAAGGGAAGGGTAGTACCTTCATAATAAAAATGCATTTAATATCTTAGGAATATGGAAACAGAGAACAAAAAAATATTGCTGGTAGAGGATGATCCAAATTTTGGAACCGTCCTAAAAGATTATTTGTCCATCAACGATTACGATGTGACCCATGCCAAAAACGGAATGGAGGGCTTCGAGAAATTTAAAAAGGACGATTTCGACCTATGCATTCTAGATGTGATGATGCCTTACAAGGATGGTTTTACCTTGGCAAAGGAGATTCGCGAAAAGAATGAGGATGTGCCGATTATCTTTTTAACGGCCAAGGCCATGAAAGAAGATGTATTAAAGGGGTACAAAGTGGGAGCCGACGATTACCTCAACAAGCCATTCGATAGCGAGGTATTGTTGATGAAAATCAAGGCGATCATCCAGCGAAAAGCTACAGATTCTGTTGCCGATAGCAAGCAGTTCGAGTTCGAGGTTGGGAAATTTCACCTAAACTCCAAACTGCGCTTTTTAACCTACGACAATGGCGATCCCATTAAACTCTCTCCAAAGGAGAATGATTTACTTCGATTGTTGGCGCTGCATAAAAATGATTTGATGCCGCGCGAATTGGCGCTGACCAAAATTTGGCGAGATGACAATTATTTTACTTCACGGAGTATGGATGTATACATCGCAAAACTCAGAAAGTACCTAAGTCAGGACGATGGAGTAGAGATCATCAACATTCATGGAGAAGGCTTCCGATTGGTTGTAAAGGACGAAGTAGACCGCTAAAGTCTGCTTTCTTCCACCCGTTGTTTCAGCAGAGGAATTAATTCTTCTGCCTCCATGTTGTAGGGAATCCAATGGATGTTTGGGTTTTTTCTAAACCAGGTTCCTTGCCGTTTTGCGAAGCGCCGGGTATTCATCTTGATGTTTTCTATGGCAGTTTCCAAATCTACGCGCCCTTCAAAGTAATCGAATAGTTCTCTGTATCCTACGGTTTGTAGGGCGTTTAAATGCTTATTTGGTAAGAGCCCTTGTGCTTCGGCTACCAAACCTGCTTCTATCATCAGGTCTACTCGCTGGTTAATACGACTATAAACCAATTCTCTTGGGGCCTCCAAGCCGATTATGATAGTTTTAAAGGGTCTAGGCGATTTGGGTTTATTTAAATAACTAGAGTAAGTCTTGCCCGTTGTCAGACATATTTCTAAGGCACGGATCAATCTATGTGGATTATCTTGGTCTACCTGTGCATAATAAGAAGGGTCCAATTGCGCTAATTGCTGCTTTAAGCTACTTATTCCTTCTTCTTCTAGGCGTTTGTTTAACGATGCTCGAATCTCGGGCAAGACTTCTGGGAAATAATCTAAGCCCTTTACCACAGCGTCCACATAAAGTCCAGATCCACCAACCATTACCGCTATGTCGTTCTGTTTATACCATTGCTCTAACCAGACTAGGGCATCGCGCTCGAATTGTCCAACAGTATAATTTTGTTTTATGCTTAAGTGTTGAATAAAATGATGAGGAACTGTTGCTAATTCTTCTGGGCTAGGCACAGCGGTCCCGATATTCATCTCTTGATAAAATTGTCTAGAGTCTGCCGAGAGAATTTCACAGTTTAAAGCTCTGGCAATGGTGATGGCCGTTGCCGTTTTACCTATGGCTGTTGGGCCAACCACACAGATGAGTACAGAGGGAGGGGAAGCCGGCATCTATAAACCTATATGCAGTACGTGGCCACATTGGTGGCAAAACTTAGAGTCATCTTTATGATGCGAATTGTTGCAATTTTCGCAAACCTGCGTATTTGTAGGAACATCTTTCTCTGTAGCGCGCGTATATTCTGCGGTTACAATACCCGTTGGAACGGCGATTATCCCATAACCCATAATCATGATAATACTGGCGATAAATTGCCCCAGGGGTGTTTCTGGAGAGATATCTCCGTACCCAACAGTAGTCAGGGTAACAATACACCAATATACGCTATGTGGGATACTGTTAAACCCATGCTGTTCTCCTTCTACCAAGTACATAACCGTTCCGGCGATGATCGAAATAATAATCACGGCGAATAGAAAGATAAAAATCTTTGCTCGGCTGTGCAAAAGGGCCCGCTTTAGCTTATTGGATTCGCCTACATAACGGGTGATTTTTAATATTCTAAAGATACGCAGCAAGCGCAGGGCCCGCACGGTAAGTAAGTAGCTGCTTCCGCTTAGGAAAAAGGACAGATACAATGGGATGGTAGACAGCAGGTCTATGATTCCGTAAAAACTAAAGATGTATTTAAACGGTTTTTTAACCGTAATGATGCGTGCGATATATTCGAAGGAGAAGAAGATGGTGATAATCCATTCCCCTACATACAAGAATTCGTGTATCTGCGAATCTATGGACCCTACGCTCTCCAACATCACAAATAATACACTTAGGCAAATCAGGACCAACAATGTAATATCGAATGCCTTGCCTAGCGGAGTATCCGCTTCGTAAATAATTTCGTGTAATGTGGTTCGCCAGTTTTTCTTGGACACCGCTGTGATTTTGTCCTATAAAGGTAATGAAGTTCCCTTAAATGGGTTGTTGGCTAGGTAATAAGATGGTTTTTACCCTTTTGTTCCTACGTAAAAACCCTTGGATGATATGCTGTGCATCCCTGTTGTTTTCCATTGGAACTATGATAGATTGCAGTACTTCTGGCCTGTTGATTTGAAAATTTAGGTTGAAATATCCATAGCCTTTGTAAACGCCGTCTTCGATTAGGACTACAGATTGCTCGTCCACCTCACGGCCTCTATCTACAATAAGCATATGCTTGTTTTGGTAACTGTGTTTGTTTAAAAATTCCTGCACCCTTGCGTTATAGGTCTCTGGAGCTTCATCTCCCACACAGGCCCCTTCACATTCTTTAATCCCATGCAGGAAGCATGCGCCTTTAGACTTGTATAGGCCGGTGAATTTTTGACATAGATTGTATTCTTCTGTAATGCGGAATACGGTATTTTTGGCTTGCTGGTAATTGGTAAAGGTAGTGATGGGGCGTTTTCTACCGTCGGCTTTTTCAATTCTTAGGTTGATATAACCCTGCTCGTCAACAAATTGATCGAGTTGGTAATTAAATATCGTACGTCTTAGGGCCCGGTTAAACAAGGGCTTGTTTTTTTTGATCTCTGCGCTTTCTTTTAGCAAGGCGACCAATTCGCTGCCAGTGCGTTCGTAACTCACAGAAGCAACTTCAAGTTGCATCTTTTTAGATTTTCGATTGTCGTTGGTAAAGTGCTGCATCAGTCGCTTCTTGATGTTTTTACTCTTACCGATGTAAATCACCTCCCCGTTTTCTCTATGCATATAGTAAACACCTGTCTCTGATGGAGCATCTTTGATGATGTCCAATAAACGAGGTTCCATCTGTCGCTTAGGATCTTTTCGAACCATCTGGCTGATAATCTCCTTTTCTATGTCTTTGGATAAAAGCAACTTAAATAAGTCTACTGTGGCTTTAGCATCTCCTTGAGCTCTATGACGGTCCGACATTGGGATCCCTAGCGACCGGCAGAGTTTTCCTAAGCTATAACTCGGTAGGCCCGGAATTAGCTTTTGGGCTAATTCTACCGTACAAAGGGTGTCTTTCTCTAACTCATAGCCCAAACGGTCGAATTCTGTTGTCAGGATTCGGTTGTCAAATTGGGCGTTATGAGCCACCAGCACACAACCATCGATAATCTCGAGGATGCGTTTGGCCAACTCGTAAAATTTTGGAGCATTGCGAAGCATTTCGCTGTTAATACCTGTTAGGTTTACCACAAAGGCCTGAATGGGACGTTCTGGATTCACCAGACTTGCAAATTGATCTACGATACGGTGGCCGTCAAATTTATAGATGGCTATCTCTGTGATCCCTTCTTCGTTGTATTTCCCTCCTGTGGTCTCTATGTCAAGAATTGCGTACATCTGGGGCATTCTATAAAGTTACGAATAATTGCGAGCTCCAAAAATGGCGCTGCCCACTCTAATCATATTGCTGCCGCAGTCGATGGCAACTTGATAATCGGCGCTCATGCCCATGGATAAATACTGCAGTTGATGCTTAGCTTTCCATTGTTGGTAGAGCCTTTGCAATCCTTCGAACTCTTCTTTGAGTTGCGATTGGTCGTCGGTAAAGGTGGCCATCCCCATCAAACCAACGATGCGCACATGTTGCATATTCTTCAAATCGGGGCTATCAAGAATTTCGGCTGCCAAGGTAGGGGTGAGGCCAAATTTGGTTTCCTCTTTGGCTATACGGATTTGCAAAAGGCAGTCTATTTTTCTTTGATGTTTAGCGGCTTGTTTATCGATCTCTTTAAGTAGCCTCAGACTATCCACTCCATGGATTAGGGACACGAAAGAGGCCATGTATTTTACTTTGTTTCTTTGAAGGTGACCAATCATGTGCCAGGCTATATCTTTAGGCAACTGTTCGTATTTGCCTACTAATTCCTGTACCTTGTTTTCTCCAAAGACTCTCTGTCCGGCTTGATAGGCTTCCATCAATGTTTCTACAGGCTTGGTTTTAGAGACAGCTACGAGCGTAACATTTTCCGGTAATGTTTCTTTTAGTTGCGCTATGTTGGTAGAAATAGTCATTAAAACTCGTAGATGGTTACTCCGCTGCGTAATTTAGGTTCTATATAGGTGCTTTTTGGCGGCATGGTGAGCCCTTGGTCGGCTATGTTTTTCATCTCTTCTACAGATACCGGTAAAAGTCCAAAGCCAACTTCAAAGTCTCCGCTATCTACTGCCCACTGTACATGGGCCAAGCCTTTCTTGCCATGAGAATAGGCCAATCGTCCATCGGTTCTTGGATCTTTAATACCTAGGATCCCTTCTAAGATGGTATTATTTAGGATTTGCGCGTCCAATTTTTCCAATGCGTTTTCTGTGGGGTACTGGTCCTTTCGCAGGTATAGAGAGTAGTAAGATCCATCCAGGTACATCGAAAAATGATGTTTGCGTGTTGGACGATAGTACATAGCACCTCTATCTTCTATGCGATAAATTCTGTCCAAAGCGATTAGGAATTCTTGTTTGCTTAAGCCGTTAAGGTCTGTCACCAAACGGTTGAATTCCGAGATGATTAATTCGCTTTCTGGGATTAAAAAACTCATAAAATAATGCTGGCTAGGCAAGTTTCCGTTCTGTGCCGGATGTTCCTGTGCCAGAAGAAAGCTAGAGGCAGAGCGGTGATGTCCATCTGCAATATATAGGGCTTCCATACCCTCAAAAGCCTTTTGGATCTTTTCTGTGATAGCTACCTGATGTACTGGCCATAAATAATGAGTATCCCTATAGGTCGTGGTAAATTCGTATTCTGCCCGGGAAGACATCACGGACTTCATCAAGTCGTTAATTTCGTCGTCGTCGGGATAGGTTAGCAAAACAGCTTCGGCATTAAAACCTACGGTGTCCAAATACTCTTTAAAAATCTCCTCACGCCTGCTTAGCGTATCCTCGTGCCTGCGTATCTGATTGTTTTGATAATCTTCGATGCTCGCCGCTGCGACAATGCCATGGAAGGCATTGCTATCCCGATCTACAATTTTATAGATATAATAACATGGGTTGTTGTCTTGGGTAAAAACACCTTCTTCTTTAAACTCTAAATAGCGGTTTCGCACAAGCTGATAGCGATCCTTGCCTAAAATTTCTTGCTGGTATTTAAAGCCAGGATTGACTATGTGCAGAAAGGAAAATGGATTATCTCTAAGCCGGGCTTCCCTTTCTTGCTGGGTATAACTATCGTAGGCCCTGCTGGCAACAAGGCTCACTTTGTCCCTTGTGGGACGTACAGCTTTAAATGGAAGAATGGTAGCCATGGTGATTTTATCGGAACATGGCCGCTACTTTATCTGCCTTTCTCCCTTCAGAATAATCGTAAAAGCCTTCCCCGCTTTTTACGCCGAGCTTCCCAGCCATCACCATGTTGACCAAGAGGGGACAGGGGGCGTATTTTGGGTTTTTAAAGCCATCGTACATCACATTAAGAATGCTTAGGCAAACGTCTAGCCCAATAAAGTCTGCGAGCTGCAGTGGCCCCATAGGGTGAGCCATACCTAGCTTCATCACAGTGTCGATCTGTTGGACACCGGCCACCCCATTGTATAAGGTTTCTACGGCTTCATTAATCATCGGCATTAAGATACGATTGGCGACAAAACCTGGGTAATCGTTTACCTCTACGGGCACCTTGTTCAATTTCTCGGAGATGCTCGCAACGGTTGCGTATGTGTCATCACTGGTATTGTAACCTCTAATAATTTCTACCAGTTTCATGATTGGAACAGGATTCATAAAATGCATCCCAATTACGCGGTCCGGACGGGAAGTAACTGCTGCGATCTCTGTAATAGAGATTGAAGAGGTATTAGAAGCCAAAATCGTATCGTCTGGGCAAAACGAATCCAGGTCTTTAAAAATCTTAAGCTTTAGGTCTAGATTTTCTGTTGCCGCTTCAACTACGAGACTGGCATACTCTACGCCTTCTTCCAAACTGGTGTAGGTAGTGATATTGTTTAAGGTACGAGCCTTGTCTTGCTCGCTGATTTTTTCCTTAGCCACCATACGGTCTAGATTCTTACCAATGGTTGCTAATCCCTTATCCAAGGAGGCTTGGGATATATCTATCAGTTGTACTCGGTAGTCGAATTGTGCAAAAGTGTGGGCAATTCCATTTCCCATGGTACCTGCGCCTATCACAGCAACGTTCTTCATTTATAGCGATTTAAAATTTTTGATAATCTGTAAGGCCACTTTTAAAGCTAAAGCCCCTTGTTTAAGGGTTACTACCGGCTCACCGTCATTATTAATGGCGTCGGCAAAGGTCTCCAACTCGTCTAGGATAGCATTATTGGCAGGGATTTCCGGGTTGTCGAAGTAGATCTGTTTTTTTATTCCTTCTGCATTGGTCAGTATCATGGCAAAATCGTCAGGCACTTTGGGAGCGTCCTTCATCTTTACAACTTCGCATTGCTTTTCCAAAAAATCCACAGAGATATATGCGTCTTTTTGGAAGAATCGCGCTTTACGCATCTTCTTCATCGAGATTCTGCTCGCCGTTAAATTGGCCACACAACCATTTTCGAATTCGATACGGGCGTTGGCGATGTCTGGCGTTTCAGAAATCACAGATACTCCGCTGGCACTTACACTTTTTACCTCAGAGTCTACCACGCTCAATATCGCATCGATATCATGAATCATCAGATCTAACACTACAGGGACATCTGTTCCTCTAGGGTTAAATTCTGCCAGGCGATGGGCCTCGATAAACATAGGGTTTTCGATCTTGTCACGAACAGACATAAAAGCTGGGTTAAAACGCTCTACATGGCCTACCTGTCCTTTTACGCCGAATTCCTCTGCCAAAACGAGCAACGCCTGAGCTTCCTCCGAAGTTTGAGTGATGGGCTTTTCTATAAATAGATGCTTGCCAGCGCGTATAACCTTTTCTGCGCAGTCATAATGATAGATAGTCGGAGTGACCACATCGATCATGTCACAGGCCTCGATAAGGGATTCCATGCTGTCGAAACTCTTGTATCCAAGCTCAGACTGTATGTTCGCAGAAGCTTCTCGATCTGCGTCAAAAAAGCCAACCAGCTCAAATTTTTCAGATTGTTGTAGCAGTTTTAGGTGGATCTTCCCTAGGTGTCCAGCACCCAATACACCGGCTTTTAGCATGTCGATTGTTTTAAACAAAGGTAAGAATTTGAGCGTGAAAATAGAGAGCGCCCACGAGCAAAATTATCCATCAAAAAATAGACATTCTATCCCGTTTTTTGTTCTGTTCTTGTTTACTTTGTAGAATGATGAATGACAGTTTTACCCATAAGGGCATGCGCAAAAAATTGGTCGATACCGTTCGTTCTAAGGGAATCACAGATTCGAAGGTCTTGGCTGCTATTGCTAAGATTCCGAGGCATTGGTTTATGGACAGCAGCTTTTTAGATCACGCCTATGTAGATAAAGCCTTCCCCATCGCCGCCGACCAGACTATTTCTCAACCATATACGGTAGCCCGCCAAACAGAATTATTGGAAGTGTCTGCCGGCGATAAGGTACTCGAGATAGGTACGGGCAGTGGTTACCAAGCTGCCGTTTTATTAGAATTGGGTGTAGAGCTCTACACCATAGAACGACAAAACGAACTATTTAAGAAGACCAGTCGTTTTTTATCCAAAATCGGGTATAAACCAAAAAAAATAGTCTTTGGAGATGGCTACAAAGGGCTGCCCGAATTCGCACCCTTCGATGGGATCATTGTTACCGCGGGCGCACCGTCTGTTCCCAAAGCGCTATTATCTCAACTTAAAATAGGCGGACGTTTGGTGATTCCGGTAGGGAAAGAGGTGCAAGAAATGTGGGTATATACCCGGGCTACTGCCACTGAATTTAAAAAGAAAGCCTGCGGGAGTTTTAGATTTGTCCCATTGTTGGAAGACAAGAACTAAGGTGTTATTGCGATACTAGCAATAAGATTGCTTACCGTTGGATGATCGCTACCGCCTTTGGGTTCGATAGTGATATTCATGCTTTCGGCAGCGACGATATATGTCATGGCCTGTGCCGAATTATCTGCAACTATCACCCCCATATCAATCATTTCACCGTCCACATCGGCCCATAACTGGTAATCTTGATCGTTTCCTAAAACTGGTAATCCTGCTGCGTCTATCACAACTTGTTGACTTTTATGATTGACATAACCAACGGCGATGGCATCTGGTGCTTTGTCATTTCCGGCTAGGGTAAATTTTAAAGTATAAGGGTCTTTTAACGCCTTCAGTTCTTCGGTTGCTAATTGCAGTAAATCTTGGTCGTTTTCGGTTTGTTCGGTTAAAACGGTATTTTGCTGTTCTAGTTGATCGATAGAACGCTCTAAACGTCCGGTTTGTTGATACAACCACATGGTGCTCAATCCGAATAATAGCGCAAAGCCTGCCGCCATCCAAGTAACTCCGGTAAGCCCCTTTAGATTTTTGTTATAAGCCCTTTTGTTGATGGACTTCATCAATTTTTTCTTAACGATCTCTGGAGGTGCTACTGCGGCTTCTATAGCGAGGTTTTCTAACTGCTCCTCTAATAATAAAACCTGTTGTTTTAGATGTGGATCGGCCGCTATGGCAGATTCGACCATAGGGATCTGGGCTGGGTCTAAAGTCCCCAGTAGATAGTGCTCGATGGCCCCCGATGCTATCAATTCATGTTCTTGCTTCATGCGATCCATTCTATCAATGAAACCAGACCAAGCCATAGGGCAGGGTTTAGTTCTCGTAATTTCTTTAAGGCTTGCTGAACATAAGATTTAAACGTACCCAGAGGAACATCCATTATTTGATGTGCTTCCCTATGGGTTAAACCTCTAAAATAGACCAACTCCAATGCTTCTCTATGATGCGGATCCAGTTGTTTCATCACTTCGTTTAAATCTGGAAGAAGCAAATTTTGTTCTTCTGTTGCTTCATCCTCTACCTTATATACACTTAAATCGTTGGTTTGGATGAGCTTGTCGCGAGATCTTATTCTATTTAAACTCGTATTTCTGGCAATTCGATAGGCCCAAGTGTAAAAGCGTCCTTTATCTGGGTCGTATAAACTGGCTTGTTCCCAAATCTTTAAAAAGGTGTCCTGTAATATTTCTTCGGCCAAAGACTTATCGGAGCAAATTCTTACGATCACCCCATACAAGGCTCCGGAATACTGATCGTACAACTTCTCGAAGGCTTTAGCATTGCCTTGTTGGAGTTGTTCGATAAGTAAACTTTGTTGTAGCATGTTCGAGCTCGAATGTTAAAGTTAAGCAAAATTAAGCAGTGAACTCATCCGTCGAGGGGAAGCCGGTGTATATGTAATCGAAAGCGCGCCAAAATTGACAATTAATTTCAAAAATCAACAATCATGAAAAAATTAGTATTTGTATTAACAACAGTATTTACGCTAACAGCGGCAACCGGATGGGCTCAAAAACAAAAATCCATCGTAGACATCGCTGTAGGCAATGACAACTTTACAACACTCGTAGCAGCACTGCAAGCTGCCGATTTGGTAGGAGCCTTGCAAGGCGATGGACCATTCACGGTTTTCGCTCCAACAAACGCTGCCTTTGCCAAAATCGATTCGAAGACCTTAAATAGCTTGCTTGAGCCTAAAAACAAAGGCACACTTACGTCTATTCTAACCTACCATGTGGTGGCTGCCAATCTTAAATCGGCCGACGTTGCCAATGCACTTAAGGCAGGAAACGGGAAGACAACGGTAAAGACCCTATCTGGGGAGAATCTGACCGTGGTTCAGAAGAAGGGAAAAATCTGGCTAAAAGATGCCAATGGCAATTATAGCGAGATCATTACAACGGACATCGAGGCAAGTAATGGTGTGATTCATGTAATTGGCGATGTAGTAATGCCAAAATAGGTTGTTTGTTAAACTTGCCTCGGAAAGGCCTTCCAGAAATGGGAGGCTTTTTTTATTTGTTCAATCTCCTAACCGCTATATAGGGCACTAGGTTGAATACAAAAATCAGAGCTTTCCAGATCCCAAGAATAACAAAAGACAGCCACTCGTAAGTTCCCGCATCGATGTCGAAAAAGATGGCATAGATGGATTGAGTAAAGTCTTTAAAGAGCAATAAAAATAGGCCAGCAAGCGTATAGATAATAAAATTAATCACCGTACAGGTGCCCAGAAATTGTTGTAGTTGTTTCAAGCTCATATCAAAAGTTTTAAAAATTAAAGGATAGGAGAAATGCAGGCCCAGAGATAATCATGTCATAGGCAAAGCGCTCGGTACCACTACCGGTATCATAGTCCATTCCGATCCATCGCCAGGAAAAAGCCAATTCAAAAAGCTCACTAAAGCTATAACCAATATCGGGATGTATCTGCCAGGCGAAGTCCGAACCAACTCCAAATCCGCCGGCATCAACCCACAGTCCAAACCTCCAGTCTGGAGCAAATTCTTTATTAAGTCGGGCGATGAGCAAAGGATCGAACCATGACTCCGACATGGAGAAATCTGTTCCTGGTAATATGTACTCGCCTGGTGCAATAGTAATATCTGTAGAAATGTTATTATAGCGACCTCCTAGACCAAATTCAATGCCAGACCCTAGGTTATATAGTCCGCTAACTGCAAGCCCCAATTGGGTCACCCCAATCTCTGCTTGCCTGCTCTGTAATGGGGTAGTGCCATCGGCTTCTAGGTCCATGTATAACAGGTCTAGGTTAACGGCCCATTTATCTGTACCTGCCTCTAAAAACAACATGCCTCCAAATTTAAGCTGATCAAAAATGTCCCCAGGATTGGCGTCTACAGAAACGGGTATTCCCTTGATGGCCGTGTTCCCATTCATGTAGGGTAAAAGCAAGTATGGTTTTACTTCAAACGACCATTGTTTAGGTTTTGCATCTTTATCGGGTTCCTGCCCCCATGCGACGATGGGCATGATTAAAAAGACGAATAATACTGTCTTAATTAGATAATTAGTTGTGTACTTATTCATAGCGAGCGATTTACTTAACTAAGATACTAATTATTCGTTCTTAATGCTGAAGCGATCGAACCAACAGTTAAAACATACCATTATCATGTGCCATTTTATGAGGCAATTGTTGCATGGCATCCCAATGTTCGACGATCTTACCATTTTTGTCGAAACGAAAAAAATCCATAGTTACATATTGATCGTTCTCTGGCCAAGTTTGGTGCGTATGCAAAGCGACTAAATCGTCCTGTGAAATGCTGCGTAAAAACCGTATGTCTTTGTTTGGGTATTCTCTGTGCATCTTGTCGAAGTAATCGATAAAACCCTGTTTTCCGTCGGGGACATCAGCATTGTGCTGAATGTACTGGTCGCCAACAAAAAGTTCGACTGCCTTGGCGGGTTCCCCTAGAAAAGCCATGCGGTAAAACGCAATTGCGCTTTCCTTATTTTTATTTAAGACTTGCATAAAGTGTTTTCTTAAAATTACAAATTCGTGCGTTTTTACCACCGGATCTGAAACTTAATTAAGAATAGAGTCGATTGGTTGGGTCCACTGCGTGTAATCTTTTAAAGGGTTTATAGCGACTTGCCTAAAAAAGTCTTGCCGATCTCTGGTATAATCAAGATTTATATTTATTGGGACACCTAGGTTCTCATAGCTTTGGCCATTGATATCTTGGTAAATCTCATTGGATAAGCCAAAAGACCAACCATTGGGAAGTGGTTTTTCGAGCATGTCCGAAGTGGCGCCCATAGTTGCACCACCAATTCGCGTAAAATTGGGCAATACCATACTAGCCATGGCAAATATCTCTGCTGCCGAACCAGTTTGTGGGGAAGTTAGCAGAAAAACCGGTTTTAAATAAGGAGCATCGGTCGCCTCTAATGTTAGTGCGATAGGGCGTGTAAAGCCAGCACCCAAACGGGCTTTCTTTGTCCCAAATACCTTTGGTGAATTATTAAAATAACGCAGCATTTCTAGCCCGACTTCATCTACTCCACCACCGTTAAACCTTATATCCAATACAAGATAATCTGTGTTCGCTAGATCTGCAAGGGCTTGTTCGATGGTAAGTGCCGCACCGTCTATTTCCATTTGTAGTTGATCAAAAGGATCGAGGGCGTCCATACGCTCAAAATAGGCGCCAAAGAGCCCTTGCGTTTTAACGATTTCTGGATCTAGATCGAAATGTGCAGTTAGCATCATGGCATTGATTTGTAAATAGCCAGCACCATCCGCTAAACGTCCCCATCGAATGGATGTAGAATTATTGGTGAGTTCTTCCGTAAGAATCGCACTTCGCAGTATCGATGCTACTTCAAAATCGCCATAATTCCGTTCTTGAGACCCTTTTATCGGATTTTGGGCTGCCTCATAAATCGAGTCTGGTACGTCCAAATTACCATGTTGGTCGTTCATTCGACCTATAAATGAGTCCATAATGTGGTACAGCTCCACTTTAGAAGTCTCGTTAGTGACTAAGCTACGGTACTCTTTGTATATAGCTTCCCAATCTAAATTATTTAATTCTAAATAGGCATAATGCTCCCGAAAGGTGCTTGCCATGATTTCAAAATTAAGGATGGAATCTTGTAATTGATCTGGGGTATACCTAAAAAGGCAGATGGCAGGTTTCCAAGAGGTACGGGTGTAATAATAAGAATCGTAACCTATTTTATACACTAGGGTATCCGCGCTAAAGGCTATCTTTTCGCCAAGATCCGTTAATAAGTATCGGTCTTTTTCGGCACAATAGCGTTTAGAATGATTATGACGGATGAGGGTGTCTCCAACGATGCTAATCAGATGGCCATAGCCGATGGAGTGATATGTACCCTCTAAAGTTTGTTTTGGTGCCTTTGTTTTGGGCTCCTCTTGGCAGCTCATAAGCATCGCGGATGCCAGGACGAAGAGTAAGAAGTATTTATAGGTCATTCGGTTTTATTTAATGACCCACTTGTCTGCGAATTGTTACAGCTGCAATTTAGAGAATTCGTCTGCTATTTTCGATTATTTCGCATCGTTTAACCCCAAAAACCAACCACACGTTCTACCACCCAAAATGCAGCCACACTACCAATAGCATACGGAGCTATTTTTTGATAGCTTCCCTTCTTCCAATTTAGCTTTCGCAACGCCCATAAAGCCATAAGCACTACGATAACAAAAGCGATTTGCCCGATTTCTACCCCTACATTAAAAAAGGCCAAGGCCAAGGGGATTTCTGTCTGTGGAAGGCCTACATCGGTTAAGGCGCCTGCAAAGCCAAAACCATGCAATAGCCCAAATACAAAGGCCACTAACCAGGGTTTTCTGCTGGTGAGGGTTTGTTTTCCTTCTTGTATTCGTAAAATTTCTACCGCCAAAAAAACGATACTCAATGCGATCACTGCTTCTACTGGTGGTCCGGGAAGGCTGGCATAGCCTAAAATCGAGAGGCTTAAAGTAATGCTATGTGCCACAGTAAAGGCCGTGATGGTCTTTAAAATCTTTTTAAAACCAAGGGTGATAATCATCAAAGCCAAAACAAATAGCAGGTGGTCTATCCCCATCCAAATATGAATCATGCCCAAATAAGTGTAGGTTTTAATTACATCCCAGGTGGTAGTGCGCCCTGGTACGACCATCTGGTCTTTGTCTGGCTGCAACATAAAGACCACCTCTTCGCCGGTGAGGTATTCTATGCGGACCAACACATCGATTAGGGTCTTCTTGAGGCCTTCTATAAACAGGGTTTGTCCGCTTAAAGGGCCTTTAAATTTTACATGGTAATTAAAAACGATAAAAGTCCCGCTAAACTGAGGTCGGCCAATTTGTGTTATTTCTGGGTTTCCTGGCAATACGACTCGCAGTTTAGGTGCGGCATCCCCAATACTGGGGACTTTCCAAAACATCTCGTAAGTCTGTTGGTCGATTTGCTTCAGCTGCAGGTAGCCAGGCCTTACTTCATGTGCCTGAAGACTTAAGCCGCAAATCATTAATATGCCAAACCAGAGTGCTCTCATTTACTAATGCCGGTTTTGATCGAATCCATCATGCTGCCATATAGTGTAGGATCCAAATCAAACTCCAGTTTGTATTCGGTCATCAGCTCCTTAAAGATTGCTGCTTCCATATCTTGTTGCCGTTGGTAGCTCAAGTCGTTTCTCACTTTCACCTCAACACTCTCGAAGCTAGGCCGTTGAGGCGCTATGCGTTCTTGTAAAAAAACCAAATGCAAGCCATATCCAGACCGAACAGGTCCAGACCATTTTCCTATTGGTAAATCGTTAAGCGAATGAGCGAATTCTGTCCCCATTCTTCGCGCCATTTCTGTAGCGTTAACCTTGTTGTAACTCATGGGAAGGCCAAAACGATCGCCCTTTCCTTCTCCCGCCTCGATAGCAGCATCTTTCAATAATTCTAGCCGATTCTCTGCATCTTGTCTAGGGTTATCCCTAGATTCTGGGCTAAAGTAGATATGCTTTAAACTAAATACCGGGGGCGTTAAATAAGATTCTATGTTTTCCTCCAAATAGGCCTCTAGTTCTTCTTTAGTTGGGGTGTCCATGGCCGAAAGATCGTTGGATAAAAACTGCATCTTCTGAGACAATCGCCTTTTAATCATCTCGTCGTTATGATCCAAGTTGAGCTTTAATGCCTCTTGATAAAAGACTTCCTGTCTGATCTTTTCTTGTAAAAGATTGCCCAATTCGGCTTCGGTAGGAGGTCGATTCCATTGCGCATCGAATTTGGTGGCTATTTCGTCCACATCGCTAAGGTCGATAATAATCTGCTGGTCTTCGTCTAAATCGGTGTTTACCATACCGTAGACCAAAAAAAACACTACTCCAATCGCGATGAAATGGAGTAGTGGTTCTTTAAGAAGCTTTTTCATAAGCTAATTTCGTTTATTACATAGGTGCATACCAGATAGGTGAGGTATAGCCACGTTGTGTTATGGTCATTGGTACCTCTTCGTCCATTTCGGCCCCTAGATTTACTTTGTCATACAAGGTCCAACGTGCAGTTGGGATTTCGATAACACGTACATAGTAGAAAGCATCTTGAGTAGAATCGAAGTCTGGGTCGGTCCACACGGCACTTAGCTCGGTGGCTCCGGTACTGTTATCCCAGGTGGCATCTTCGGTGTTTACGGTATTAGGAACCATTGGGACCTTGCCATCTTCTCCTACGGCGCGATCTCCACTCCATACTACATCGTAAACTTTCTCGTCTGCAATTCCATCGGCATTTACCCATCCTTTTACAATCTGTACCCGATCTAGGCTACCCCCGTCTGGATCCATCATGGCATGTACGATAAAACTCGGTGTTTTGTCTGCCCCATTGGTTAGGTCTCCACCCATGGGTACGCCACGCTCGTATCCGGCCGCAACCCAATCTCCAGCCATATCGGCTTTGTTGAAATCCCAACCGCCAAAAAATCGAACCTTCATACGCGATCCAGTAGTGGCATAAGTCTCACGTCGCTTCATGGCATCCCATAGGGCGGCACGTGTATTTTCTTTGGCCCAAACAGCAGCATAACCAGAGGCAACGGTTTGCCAAGTCATGATGGACGCTAGGTCTGATGTTATAAATGGGTGTTCCCAGCGCTCCTTGTAAGGCTCTACATTGGACGCTTTCCCAAAGAAGTTATCTTGGTCAATTGCAGCCAAGGAGGTATGTGCATCGGTACTTCCGATAAACCCAACTTTATATGGGTCTACGCCCAAGGATTGTTTAAATTGTAGTCCACGCTTCAGCGCAGAACGCCCGTACTCTCCTTCCAACATGTCGTTGGTCTTTACGGCAGAGAGGTCTAGGTTACCAAAATCCCAGTTTTCGAAATCGGCAAACTCATCATTGGGCGACAAGAAGGGGTGTGCCTCTCCGTCACCTTTTATCTGAGTGATCTCGTATAAGGGTTCCCAGCGCTGTCTGGTACGTGCATATTCTTCGGTAATTGGCCCACCATCTAAGGTAACCACATCGAATAATATCCCGTTACTTAGGTTTCCATTATGTGCAATGGCCAAAACTTGTCCATCTTTGGTTTTCTCGTAACTTTCCAATTCGGCCCATAAAGTTTCTGGGTCCGGATCGTCATTGGCCGTAGAAGGCAAAACATCTTTGGTTTTATCTCCGTTGTCTCGGTAAACAACCACACGATGTAAGTTGTTTCCTTTATCTAGAGAAGTCCATTCGTAACCGATAAAGGCTGTAAAGTTTCCTGGATCGTTATGACGCTCGGCGGCATCTACAGTCATCCCCCAAACAGAAGTCATCAGTTCTGGATCGTTCGGGTTCATCTCCATACTACCCTGAGAGAATGCTTTGATCAGTTCAATCGCTGCGGTAGCACCTTCACCATTATTGATTAACTCATTCCAATGACGGCCCTGTTCGTATTTCATCACCCATTCATCTCCTCGTTGAATCGCCTGAAATAAGCCCATCCCGTCAGAATGGTCTGCCACTACAAGGAAATCTAGCGGTCGAGCCAATTTAGCGGTCAAGCCAGAAGACGATGTTACCGCTTGCCCTTTCGCAAATCGATAGGCGTCATCCAATCCTACGCGGTTCCCAAAGGCACCCGCGTCCATAGATAATTCTGTGTGTAAGTGGGTATCTCCCCAATAGACGTCGGTGGCATAGCCAGTAGCCGTTTCTGCAGCTTCTTCTGTAACAGCTTCTTCACCATTATAGTCTACCTCTTCTTTCTTTTCCTTATCCCCACAAGACCATAGCAGGCCAGCAAGTAACAATAGGCACCAATTTTTCATTTTGTCCAATTTAAGTTAGCGTCATAAATTTACACATAATAGCAAGCACGACCAAGTATTCATACGAAAATAGGGCAGATTCTATCCATCGACAGAGCTAAAGCAATTGCTTTTTAATCAAAGCGATTTGCCCCATATGGTAATGAGCATGTTGGATGGCCCCATGAAGATTTCTGTAATAAGTACCGTATTTTTCATCGATAAACGGCGCCGCTAATTGGTTGTCCGTCAATGTGCTTACATGTTTTTGCCATTTCATACCATCCTCTTTTACGCCTGCCAATAGCGCTTGCCATTCTGTCTCATCTTTTATTGGAGGCATGTCGAAACTCAGTGCATCTTTGGCTTTAAGCTCTCCAGTTCTAAAAAAGTGATTCTGTTCGTGGATATAATAGTTTAAATGGAAGACCAACTGTGCAATGCTGTTAAATCCTTCCAATTTTTTAGTCGCCATCCCACAATCGACCCCCTCTAACAGCGAAAATAGATTAGGCCCGGTCCAATTGCCCTCAAAATAGGCGGCATTTAACATATCGGCTATGCGCTGAGCTGTTGCCATGGGTTCCAATTTATTTAGAGGTAGGATTATAGGGATCTTTTTGTCCCATGGGAATAGGTGGGTTCTGTTTAAGGGAAATCACATGTTCTTCCAATTGTCGGAGTGCTACTTTTGGGACCCAAGTATGAGGGAATAATATGTTATTCTTTTCTTGAGGGTCGATGTTTAAATCATAGAGACGCGGCATGGTATAAGTTTTTAGCACGGCATTCCAAGCATTTTGTTCTTTCATATGTAGTTTCCAGTTTCGCCATTTTACGCCAAAAATCTCCTTGCCCATATACACCACAAAGCCTTCTCGGCCAGATTCTTTGCGTTTCCCAAGAAAGAATTCAGACATGTCCACACCGTCGATAATACGGTCTTCCGGAACACTAGTCCCGGCCATTGTGGCAAGGGTTGGAAATAAATCCATAGCATGGACAATTTCGTTACTCGATTTTCCTCCTTCTATCTTTGCGGGCCAACGCACGGCAAATGGTACACGAAGTGCCCCTTCGTAACCTGTAAATAAGGTTCCATTCCAAGGACCCGCAGATCCATTAATGGTGGTCTCAACGGTTAGCCCCGTGCTATTAAAGTCTAGGGCTTCTGGGCCATTGTCTGCAGTGAATATAAAAATGGTATTCTCTGCTATTCCCAATGCTTCTAGTTTATCTAGAAGTTCCCCAGTATAGCTATCTATTTGTAAAAGTAAATCTGCCCAAGGCCCATTGCCTGTTTTTCCTTCAAAATCGGGGTGTGGCATGGTAGGGAAGTGGGTCGCTGTATAGGGTAAATAGACAAAGAAAGGGTCCTTTGCTGTGGCATTCGTTTCCATAAAACGCAAGGCTCTATCGGTCAGATCTCTATCGATTAATGGTCTATAATCTAGCCTATAGGGCCTCACATTTTTAGGCGTTTCTCCTTTTTTTCCATCCATCACATAGGTCTCGGCCACTCCACTATCTGCAAATCCATCAAGCGAAGAATAAGTAGATTCGTCTGTCGAGTTCGGAACCCCATACCATTCATCAAAACCTTGGTCCGTTGGGAAACGACCTTCGGTTCTTCCCAAATGCCATTTTCCAAACATTCCGGTTTTATAACCCGCTGCAGATAGCATTTCAGCCATTGTTACTTCCCATTGCACCAAGCCGTAAACACCTTCTCCAACCGGTACGGTAGAGTTTCCACTTCGAATCGCATAACGCCCAGTCATCAGGGCGGAGCGTGAAGGCGTACATTGTACCTCTACATTAAAATTGGTCAGTCGCAGTCCTTCTGCCGCCACACGATCCATATTTGGTGTTTCCGTGCCACGGATAATTCCGCCACCATTAAATCCAGGTTCTCCATACCCAAAATTGTCGAGAAAAATCAAGACGATATTGGGTTGTTCTTGTGCGGTTGTATAATGCGTAAGCCCAACACTTAAAAGAGCGGCCAGCAAAAAGGTATGGCGTAATTTCATTGTTCCATTTTATAGTTGAACAATAAAGATACAGATTAATCAAAAATTGGGTGTGCTTTCAATTATTTTCCGCTGGGGAATAATTCCAACCCATTTACCCAGTTCGATGTAGATCGTTGAAACTTCAGTAAATAGGGGTAACGGCCTTCAGGGTCCCAGGAAGATTTCTTTTTGACCAATCGAGCTTTGGCAAGGCTCATATCGGGATCGAAATTAGAATCCTCCCTGCTGCCTGAAGGCGCAAATAGGATAAACCCTTTAGAATTCAGTTCCCAATGACCAATCCCCGAATAACTGTAATCGTCACCTTTTTCTAGCAGCCTAAGTATGTTAATATAATAGGTGCCGTTTTGGTTTAAAGCCAACTCATACTCGAAACTACTTCCATTTTTCATCTCTGGCTTAAAAAAGTAGCTTCCCGATGGGTCATCCGGGATTTGCGCGACCGCAGAAATAGATGTCCCTAGGCTCAAGACCAATAGATAAACTCTCAAGGTAATTTTCATAGATGGGCAGGTTCAACAACCATGCCAGTAACGAACGCCTTTTTTAGGAGTCGAAGCGTTTCTTAATAAATTTTATCTGTCCGTTATGGTTAGACTCATGTTCGCAAACATGAAACCATTTGCAGTAGTTATTGGTTTGGCCTTGAACGCCAGAGCTTAATCCAAAGAAGGGTTCCGATTGCATCAACCAATCGTCGTCTAGTTCTTTAAAGCGATCTATGGTATGCTGCCGGACATTTTTAAGCTGTTCTAAATAGTGGGCTGCTGGTTTTCCGGTTAATTTTTTTCGACCATCTTCTCCTAAGCCCATAGGGACATCCCATTGGTCTTTGAGGGATTGGTCCCATTCGCCCCAAGGAATACCATCGAAGGTGTTGAGTTGGTAGTAGCGTTCGGTGGCTGCCAGATGGCTCAGCATAGCCCCGATGGAGTTAGACTGTTCGTCTATCTGAAAGTCTAACTGCTCTACAGTGAGGTCTTCTACCTGTCTAATGACCCAGGCCCGCATCATGGTCATCATAGACAGCATGGTGCCGATGTGGGGTGTAAAACCATCCTTGGGTCCTATGAGGTATAAGTCTTCTGGGTTGGTTTTTTGGTTGGGCATGGCCAAAATTGGAGCGGCCAAACAGCCTGTGATTACCAAGGTAGATGTGGTTAGGAAGTTTCTTCTGGTAGCGTGCATAAGGTCTTGATTTTATTTACGTTGGAATTTCAAGTTACAAAAAACCAAAGGAGTTCCCGATGATTTCTAGATCATTATGTATAAGAACAACTTATCAACAAATAAATCAATTGTATGGCGGTGAGATATAAAGAGGCTTAGAATTGGGTATCTTCATACGGCAAAAAAATCAATTCAGCATGGAACATTTATCGACTAACGGAAGCGGCGGAAAATGCCCTTTTTCTAGCAATGTGGTAAATCATGGCGCTGGTGGCGGTACCCGCAATCACGACTGGTGGCCCAATCAACTAAACCTAAGTATACTACGACAGCACTCATCCTTATCGGACCCTATGGATCCGGATTTCGATTATGCTGAAGCCTTTAAGGCATTGGACCTAGCGGCAGTAAAAAGCGATTTAACCGCTTTGATGACCGACTCCCAAGACTGGTGGCCGGCAGACTTTGGCCACTACGGCCCATTCTTTATTCGAATGGCTTGGCACAGTGCTGGTACCTACCGAATCGCCGATGGCCGAGGCGGGGGTGGTTCTGGGACTCAGCGTTTCGCTCCATTGAACAGTTGGCCAGACAATGCCAATTTGGACAAAGCACGTTTGCTACTTTGGCCCATTAAAAAGAAATACGGAAAAAACCTATCCTGGGCAGACCTTATGATTTTGGCCGGGAACGTGGCCTTGGAGTCTATGGGCTTTAAAACCTTCGGTTTTGGCGGTGGACGAGCCGATGTTTGGGAACCCGAAGAAGATATTTATTGGGGCGCTGAAGGCGAATGGCTGGACGACAAACGATACAGCGGCGATCGCGACTTAGAGAATCCTCTTGGGGCAGTACAAATGGGCTTGATTTATGTAAACCCAGAAGGTCCGAATGGCAACCCAGATCCCTTGGCAGCTGCTCGTGATATTCGAGAGACTTTTGGCCGTATGGCGATGAACGACGAAGAAACGGTAGCCTTAATCGCCGGAGGGCATACTTTTGGAAAGACGCATGGAGCGGCAGATCCAGATCAATACGTAAGCGCAGAGCCAGCAGCAGCGTCCATCGAAGAGCAAAGCATGGGCTGGAAGAACAGTTTTGGTTCTGGACATGGAGGTGATACCATTACCAGTGGCTTAGAAGGAGCTTGGACTAAAACCCCTACCCAATGGAGCAATAACTTTTTTGAGAACCTCTTCGATTACGATTGGGAACTTACCAAGAGCCCAGCAGGGGCGCAACAATGGAAGCCCAGGGGACAAGCGGGAGCCAACAGCATCCCAGATGCGCACGACGCTAGTGTTCGCCATGCGCCCATGATGTTAACTACCGACCTTGCACTTCGTGAGGATCCGGATTACGAGAAAATTTCTAGACGCTTCTACCAAAACCCAGATGAATTCGCAGATGCCTTTGCGAGAGCTTGGTATAAACTCACGCATCGGGATATGGGGCCTAGGTCGTTGTATTTGGGGCCAGAAGTGCCAAGCGAAGAATTGATTTGGCAAGACCCTATCCCATCCATTAATCACGATTTAATCGACCATGCAGACAGCAATAGCCTTAAGGGAAAGATATTAGATACCGGATTAACCGTCTCGGAATTAGTTTGCACCGCCTGGGCTAGTGCTTCGACCTATAGAGGGTCCGATAAGCGTGGAGGAGCCAACGGAGGACGTATTCGTTTAGAGCCACAGCGAAGTTGGACAGTAAATAATCCTGCCCAACTCAATCGGGTGCTCGCAGCATTGGAAGGCGTGCAAAAGACATTTAATGATGCCCAAACAGGAAGCAAACGCGTTTCTATGGCCGACCTTATTGTATTAGGAGGTTGTGCTGGGGTAGAACAGGCTGTGCGCAACGCGGGCCAAGATATAGAAGTCCCCTTTAGCCCTGGTCGTACAGACGCTACAGAACAGCAAACGGATGTAGACTCGTTCCAAGCCTTGCAACCTATGGCCGATGGCTTCCGTAACTATCAACAAAGAGATTATGGTACTTCCGCAGAAGAAATGCTTGTGGATAAGGCCCAGCTGATGACCCTTACGGCCCCTGAAATGACGGTGCTGTTGGGAGGGATGCGTGTTTTGGGGACCAATCATGATGGTTCTGCAGACGGTGTATTTACAGAAAAGGTAGGCGCTCTTACCAATGACTACTTTGTGAACCTGCTAGATTTAGGTATCAAGTGGCGTGGAGTCGACGGGTCGGACAAGCTATTCGAAGGGACCGACAGAAAAACTGGCCAAGCCAAGTGGACAGGGACCCGGGTAGATTTGATTTTTGGTTCTAATTCAGAATTACGGGCTTTGGCCGAAGTCTATGCCTGTGATGACGGCGCTGCTCGTTTTGTAAATGACTTTGTGACTGCCTGGAATAAGGTGATGAACCTAGACCGTTTCGATTTAAATTGATTGACTTCAATAGCCAGTAACGGCATAGAAAAAAGGTGGCTATTAGGCCACCTTTTTTATTTAGCAAATGATGCGTTATTCCTCCGGCGAAAGGTATTTATAAAGCAATCCGGCGATGATCGCTCCTACGATAGGAGCAACCCAGAACAGCCACAACTGTCCCATAAATTCGCCTCCAGCAAAAAGTGCCTGACTCGTACTACGAGCAGGATTCACCGAAGTATTCGTTACTGGAATACTGATGAGGTGAATCAGGGTTAACCCAAGACCGATGGCAATCCCTGCAAAGCCTTTAGGAGCTTTAGAGTGCGTGGCACCAAGAATAATCAATAGGAACATAAAAGTCATCACTACCTCGGTAATTAGGGCGGCATTCATGCCATAACCCCCTGGTGATAAATCTCCATAACCGTTAGAGGCAAAGGAACCAATATCACTGCCGTTACCCGTTACGATTAGGTAAAGGATACCCGCTCCTGCAATTCCACCTAATACCTGAGCAACGATGTAAGGAATTAGGTCTTTAGAATCGAAGCGACCTCCCATCCAAAGCCCGATAGAAACCGCCGGGTTTAGATGACAACCAGAGATGTGTCCAATGGCATAGGCCATAGTTAATACTGTAAGACCAAAGGCCAGGGCAACACCGGCATAGCCAATACCTACTTCGGGAACTCCTGCGGCTAGCATAGCGCTACCACAACCCCCAAGGACCAACCAAAGGGTCCCGATAAATTCTGCAACTAGTTTTTTCATTTCGACTTAATGGTTTGGTTATTTCTCTTAAAGATATGAGAAAATTATAAATCGACTGAAAACGAGTGCGCTAGCACTTAGTCTTTGTAGATCTTTTTTGTGCTACCGTCATTAAACATCAGAATTTGGATTCCGCTGTAATTTTCTTCGACTCGCTGCCCTAATAAGTTGAATCGACCTATGAGAATGGCCGGTTCTGCCTGCCCTAAGATTGCATCGATCCCTAGCACGCCTTTGGTAATTCTCATTTGATAGGGGTAAAGTTCGAAGCTCGACTCTACATCTTCAAAGACATCAGGGACGGATCCTACAATAAAGTAAACTATTTCGTCCTCTGGAGTTAATTCCAGACTAATCGTCCCATTCCAATCATCGGTCATTGGCAGGTCGTAAAAAGTGGAATCGCCATTGCTGTTTTGGACCAAGAGCCGCCCCATAAATCGTGAAGGGCTTGCAAAGTAACCCTCGGTTTCTCCCGCAAGTTCAAAATGATAGCTCTCCAATTCGTCGTTCTCCAACTTATAAGTATTGAATGACCAGCCATTGGTCATCACACTCTCTTCTGGGATATACCAGCCATTGCTGCCTTCGTTCGTCCAGGTTTCTATATATTCTGCATCGTCTAAAGGGTCTGCATAGTTATTCCATTCTTGCTCGTTCGCAGCCGCTTGTAGCGGGCTAATAAAGTCGAAATCGTTGGTCATATGAGCCGCCCAGTCCATAAAATATTCTTTAAATAACTCGTTACCGATTTCGTCTGCCAAATATGCTTGTGGTAATAATTCTGTACCGGTAAAGAAGCCATCTGCGATAAGATTCTCGGGCACACCAGCTTCTTCGGTGAGGTAATATAAAATTAAGGCCATGGCATATTGATGTACATAGCGTTGCCAATTTTCTGGGTAAGTAGCAGGGAAATTATCAAAACTAAGCCAAAGCGGAACAAAGGGCAGTCGAACCAAACTTTCGGCCTCGATAAAGGCACGCTCGGCACCTTCGTTTTCGCGGGCGGCAAACCAATTGGCAGAAGCCTCTATATACCACTGGCTATCGCCCGAATAAGCAAAACCGGGAGAGGTCGCATTGTACTGAAAAATATGAAAGGTCTCGTGTGCTAGATTAACCAAATCGTCGATAAGGCCGTAGGGAAGGGTTAAGTAGGGATAGCCGTTGGAGTCGGTTCCCTGTCCATTTCCCCAGCCATATTGGTCGAAATGCCCGCCATCTCCATGTAGATATACATTGTAATAGTATCCGTCGATAGGATTGGGAGGGTCCATCATATTGAGTTCGTCCAAACAGGTAGTCCTGTATTCGATCATTTGGTCCAAAAGCACGTCCACTTCCGCCGTATAATCGTTGCTGCTATCCCACCAAACCACATAGATATCTCGGGTCATATAGGTGCAAGTCTGTGGGTCGGAAAATACATCGTTGATCTCTAATTGTGCTAAACTCGATGTAGAACAACAGAAAGCTAATGCTATGTAAAGTAGGGTGCTTCTCATTTGGTTTGTTTTTTGGTGAACAGCATGCCGGCAAAATTAAGTGCGAGCAATACCCAAGGGGCCGCTGCCAAGATATAATTAAAGTTCCAAAACACACGACCGGCGCGAGCGCTTCCAATATAGGCTTCTTGCCCTTTAAAAGAAAAGGACCAATTACCTGCTAAGCCGTAGGAAATTAGCCCCCATAAAAGGCCGAGAACAATCAATAATTTATAACCCGAGGCGATCAAACTTTGAAGCTTGGACCTGGGTTTCTTTCTACCAAAGGCCAGCAAATAGAAGATAGCCGGATAGAGTGTAAAACCAAGCCAAGTTAATAAGGTGCCAGTTGGTAATTGCTGGTTACCTAAAAAGGGACTGTTTAATATCGAGGACCCAAATGCCAAAAGCCCGATGATGATCAACACAACAACGGTAAAGGCCAATAATATTTTATTAGAGTACTTCACTAAAAACGCAATTGGCTATTTCTGTCCAGTTTATCAGTTATTCTGTCTCTGGTTCGGTTGTTATTGCTTCTTGCTCTGTCTCAAAAGGCGGTGCTTCGCCATCGTTCAGCCAAGTAATAAATAGGGTGTAGCCAACAGACACCACAATGGCCCCTGTAAACAAACCGATAAATCCAGATGCGATAAAGCCTCCCATTACCCCGAGGAAGATAACGATCATCGGTACCGAAGCCCCTTTTCCTAAAAAGATGGCTTTTAAGGGCGTATCGATTCCGCCTACAACTGCAAAATAAATGGTCCACAATACAGCAGGTACCGTAGACATTTCGTTAAATAACCAGATGATGATAACTATGGACAATGGGATTAACGGCAATTGAAGAATAGCTAAGATTAAAGCTACAAGTGTCCAAACTCCGGCATAAGGTATTCCTGCCAACAAACAACCTATACCTACTAAAAAAGCTTGAATGATAGCAACGCCAATGACACCTCTAACCACACTGCTCACAGTCCCTGAAATAAGTTGGATGAGTTCGTCTCCTTTGTCACCCACTAAGCGATAAAAAAAGCGACGCCCAGTGTTTTGTGCACCCCCACTAGATAGTAAGGTCCCTGCCACCACAACGGCCAAGATCATTGTAAATAAACTGCCGCCTACACTTTTTACTGCAGAGAGGAGCGATTCTCCTAAGCTTAGGAGTTGCTCTTTGTGGTTGGCCGAAAATTTTTCTAAGCTGGTGGAAGCTTCGTTCCATAAGCGGTCTATATCTGTTCCTATCACGGGCCACTCGGCTATGGCAGGGTTTGGAGGAGGAAGTTTTAAGGTGCCCTCGTTAAAATCGTTTCCTAAATCTGTCAGACTTTCGATGATGCCGCCAACAAATAGCCAAGTTGGTACGATGATGGCGATTAAACCCAAAATAACCAAGATGGTAGATGCGAGTTTATTGCGACCTTTTAGTCGTCTACTTAGCGTTCGGTGCAAAGGATACATGGCCAAGGCCAAGATTACCCCCCAGAGGATTACTCCGGTAAATGGTGTAAGTATGTTAAAGCACCAGCCGACAATGGCTAGCAAAAACGCAACGCGAATTAAAATATCGACAAGGGCGTTAAATTTGTCGTTGGACAGGTAAGAGTTGCTCATGGCTGATCTTAATGTTAGTTGGAATCTCCAATTTCCGAATTATTTCTGACAAACTATAGCCGAGTTAATAATTTCCTATCTTTTGACTAGATGTTCGATTATCCCGAAATAGAATCGCTTAACAAGATAATTGCCCGCTACAAGGTGGTCATAACAACAGATTGGAGCCAAGTTTTAGCCGCCAAAGAATTCTACCCTAAAGTAATTTTTAAAATCAGAGATAAAATCTTCGAACTTTATGTAGATGATGAGTACGAAGACCTTAAAGAAAATAATCCCATGCTCGATCTTTGTTTGGTGTTACGAGAATTGGAGAGTTATAATTTGGCCGAAGATTATTTGCTTTGGTGTGCTGTAAAGATCTTACCCCCAGAGGATAGCCGGGTGCTGCAACTCTATAGAGATCTAGGAACCACCTATAGAGATGTATCGACAATTATAGGGACAATAGACTCTAAAGTCTCCGATTGGGACTTCGAAATGAATGCTGGGGCCGCACAATCGCTTCGAAATTCTAAATAGTATCGTTTGTTAGGGACCTAAGCCGCTCAATCTCCTGCTGCAGAAACACCATAGCGTGTTTATTAAACTCTTTTAACCAAGCTTGCTCACCTCCTTCTTTCGGATAGGGGGCCATTTCTTTTGGAACGGGGATGCCATATTCTGGATGTTCAAAACTTCTGCTTACGCCACAACTATTTACTTGTAACAAACCGTTATCTGTAAAGCGCAGATATAACAAATAGTTACCCTCGTTCCCGATATGCGGGCCGCAAAACATATCATATACCCCAGTGTACATATTGCCAATGGCATCTCCGTCGAAAGATTCTACTACGCGAAAATCGAATTTTCCTAAATTATTATCTATCGATAGGACTTCTGCAATAAATACACAATCGGATCGCTTGGCCTCTTCAATTTGCCAAGTTTGTAAATTTTCGATATACATGCAATCGCATACGGGTGGGGCGGGAGTAAGAAGCAGAACAAGCCAAGAAAGGTTTAATAGCATATCATTGTTTTAGATAGCTTAAACAATTAACATGCCTAAATCCATTCTTGTTAATCTCCGGCAAAAGAACTTCCCAAAAGACCGACACCCATCTCCGCCCAAATCAGAAAAAAAATGAGCAAGGCGCCAAAAATTAACCAGCCTCGGTACTTGTTAGAAACTTTCTTGTTGACAAAATAGATTACCATCACCGTGGCCAACAGCATAAGGCCCATGATTAAGAAATCTTGCGGAGACCAGCTCATTTGGTCGGTTGCGATTAGGGCGACAAGTGGTATTAGCAATAACATAGGGATCGCCAATAACAGCCAGCCAATTTTGTTTACTTGTGTACTCATAGCTTCAAAAATTTAAATTGTACTTAGTCCCATTGTCCATTCCGTGTAACAGTTTCAAACTTATCATCTTTCATGCGGAACAAACCTTTCCAGCCACCAAACCAAAAGCGGTCCTTACTGTCTCTAAAAATCCCTTGTATTCCTAGGCCAAGTAGCTGGTCCTCTTCATTATAAACGCGAAAATCTGTACCGTCGTATCTATAAACGCCTTCCCCTTCGGCTCCAAACCATATCGAACCATCTGTGTCCTGATAAAGTGCATACACCTCTTCGCCAGCTATTTGACCTTCTAAGGTATAGTTGATAAAGGATTTTCCATCGAAACGGCTTATCCCTCCAAACATAGTCCCGATCCAAACGTTGCCCTTGTCATCTATTAATAGGTCGGCGACACTATTGTCGGCAAGGCCATCATCCTCTGTAAGGTAACTATGCGAATCGTTATCCAAAATAGTTATTCCTTGGCCATCGGTAGCGATCCATATCCTGCTTTGCTTGTCTTGAAGCAAGCTCGTTACTCGCAGCGGTGCTAGCATTATTTCTGGCTCGGTCACTGGAGGAACAGGGTATTCTATAGTGGAGAATGTACTGCCATCAAAGCGGCTTAGACCGTTGGCGGTCCCTAACCAAAGTAGGCCCTCATCGTCTAAAAGCATACTCCAAATATCATCTGCAACAAGTCCGTCTTTGGTAGTATAAGTGGTAAATCCCTGTTTGTCGTATTTGGTGAGTCCGCCATTGGTCGCGAACCAAACGGTTCCGTTTAAATCTACGACCATTGCAAGTACTCGATTACCTCCAAACCCGTCATCCTCGGTAAAATATTGTAGCGTCCCGCCATCGTAGCGCATCACGCCAAAGTGGTTGGTTCCAATCCATAAGTTTCCTTGGGGGTCTTCTGCTATATTACGCACCCAATGACAGAGCTGTCCGGGATAAAAATTTGGTAAGCGCACATTGCTAGTGGGCCGCTCTGGGTCGGCCATAATAGAAAGCATAGTGTCAAAGCTACTATTGGTAGAGGTAGTAGGTTCATTAATTGCTGGTTCGGGAGCAGGAGCTGCCTGTTCTGGACCTTTACAGGAAAATACAATAAGGGTAAAGCTCCAGATTAAAGTTATTAGCGCCCCGCGAGCTACCATAGTTGTTATTTCTTTGACTGTCATTGCCGTAATTATGTAGCTTAAATATAGTCAAAGTTAGGCAAGCCATAAACGGAGTTGGGCAAGCGCTTCTTTTGCTATTGGCAAAACTGAAGGAAGGAATCGAAGAATTCTATTTTGAGAATCGCATTAGTAGCGGTAATTTCACAAGAATCATTTGATAAAAACAATCACTATGGATTTTCAGGCCAAACTGGAAAGAATAAAACAACGGGTAGAGGGAAATCTGCCACCTGCTTACCTAAAAGTGATGCATGAAGCCACAGCGGCCTTAGAACGTTCTGGTATTTCGGCTCGCGTGCTTAAGGCAGGTCAGACGGCTCCGAGTTTCGAATTGTCGGATTACAAGGGGAATCTGATCTCTAGCCAAGACCTATTGAAAAGCGGACCGTTAGTTGTAACCTTTTATAGGGGAGTGTGGTGTCCATATTGCAACGCCGATTTGGCCGAGCTCAATCATCATTTGCCAGAAATAGAGAAACGCGGGGCGAGTTTAATCGCTATTTCCCCAGATTTGCCCAAATTCTTAAGCAAGGTGGTGCTTATGCAAAATCTCGACTTTAATATACTGTTTGACGAGCAAAATAAACTTGCGGCTCAATTTGGTGTTAAATGGACGTATTCGGAGGATTTAAAGGAGCTATATAGGGACAAACTTCAAATCAACTTAGAATTCAACCAAGGAAACCCAGATTGGTCTGTGCCCTTACCTTCTCGCTTTATAATAGACCAAAAAGGGGTTATTCGATATGCCGAGAGCAAAGTGGATTATAGAGAGCGTCCAAACCCAGACCATATGTTAGCGGCCTTGAAGGCCCTATAATGGGTCTTGCAGATTTTGTAATTTGCAGAATGACCATGGACGATAAATACTAATTAAAAAAGCACTTTTTTATGTTAACTAAAGTTAGGTATTCTAATCGCGATATGATTCGTTGGACTCGCTGGGAGATCCTTGGGTTTACGCTATTTTCTACAGTTGTGGTAGTGCTTTACGAGGTGGTTGGACTTAGCTTTTTATACGTGCCTTGGACACCGGTAGCGCTAATTGGTACCGCAGTTGCCTTTATTGTTGGTTTCCAAAACAATGCCGCATATGGACGTATTTGGGAGGCGCGTAAAATCTGGGGTGGCATTGTCAATACCTCTAGAACATGGGGCATGAAGACAAAAGACATGGTCTCTAATGAGTATGCACCCGAGACTGTGAGCGATGAGACTTTACAGTCGCATAAAAAAACCTTGGTATACCGGCATATTGCATGGATGACTGCCCTGCGTCATGCCATGAGGCAAAGCAAGTCTTGGGAGGCCTTCGAGAACCATCGAACCAACAGGGAATGGTCTAAGACCATGCATATCCCAGAAAAGGTATTTTCTTTAGAGGACGATTTATTTCATTATTTGGAACCCGAAGAATGGAAATATATTCTAAGTAAAAACAACAAAGCAGCTGCAACACTCTATCTGCAATCGAAACATCTTAGAGAATTAAAAGAACAGGGGCTTATTTGGGAGTTTTCCTTTTTGGAGTTAGAAAATGTTTTGGAAGAATTGTTTACACTACAAGGAAAGTCCGAACGGATAAAGAACTTCCCCTATCCGCGGCAGTATGCTACGCTATCTTATATTTTTGTTTGGATCTTTTTGCTGTTGTTGCCTTTTGGAATCGTACCAGAATTCTCTAAATATGCGGCAAACATGGGAGATAGCTTTCAGCACAGCTACCTCTTCGCCTGGCTGGCGGTTCCTTTTTGCACCTTGGTTTCTTGGGTGTTTCATACCATGCAACGCATAGGGACGGTGGGCGAGAACCCCTTTGAGGGCTCGGCCAACGACGTGCCAATTTCTACCATTGCACGTGGCATAGAGATCGATTTAAGGCAGTTGTTAGACGAAGATCACGATATGATACCAAAGCAATTCCCAGAAGAAATGGGGATACAGATGTAGCTATACCAAACAAAAACCCCTTGAAGCGATCAAGGGGTTTTATTTTAAAGGCTAATTCTGTTTTTAGCAACCGCCCCTACCATAGCTAATGGTGAGTTGCTGTGCTACTGGTTTTTCATTCATATCACGTGCCGGGGTCCAATCGCCCTGGGTTTGCATCAGGATTTGCTTTATGTTTTCGTCTATGTCCAGATAACCACAACTGCGATCTGCATATACTTCCTTGATACTTCCATCCGTGTCTATAGTAAAATAAAGGGTAGCAGCTTTTAGTGTTTTATCGTCAAGATCTTCGGTGAGCTCTTTGTTTTTGGTTCTAAACCACTCTATAAGGCCGTCTTTACCATCTATATAAGTAGCCTGATATTGTGGAACGATGGTCCTATGAGGGCTGGCGTGGATGTCTTCTCTTATTCCGCGTTCTTCATTATACCAATGGAATTGACCATTTATTTTAAGGTTGGTGTTGAGGGGTGCATTTCTCAAAAAGTCTAACTGCATTAAATTAAGCATAGAACCAGACCCATTATGGAAGCCTCTTGCTTCTTTATCGTCGATAATTTCTATCACCCGAACGCTATAGTATTTTTCTATTTTGTCTTGCAAGTCTGGGGTGATAAAATCGTCGAAGGACTTTGCTTTTAGGATGTCAGAGCGCCTCATGGGTTCGAAGCGAGAGCCAAAATTGTAAAAGAAATCTACCTTCATCGGTTCCTCTGCAACGGTGGTAAACGATTTGGTAAGGGGTTCTTCTGGGGTCACCTTAGCGGTAACCTCTTCTGTGTTTGCGGTAAATGCATAGGCCAATAGCGATACTAAAACTAAACTGGCTGCGATCAAAATGCTGTTCTTTTTCATGACTGATGTTTTATGATTCACTGTCAAATCTAGGATCGCTTTGGTTGTTAAAGGTTTAAGTTATGTAAAATAATGTAAATCTTCTGTAAAAGATTTCCATATCAGGCAGAATGAGATAGCTTTGTGTTATGAGTTTAAGGTTACAGAATAGCCTGCTTACAGCTTGTCTATTTTTATTGGCGAGTGGCTTGTTTGCACAGCATACAGATAAGCGAATGGAAGCCGCCTTGCGCAAGGTAGGCGACCGACTTTTATTGCAGATGGGCGATAGTACTTCTAGAGTAATGCCCTTGCAAAAGGAGGAGGAGCACTATGTAATTTCTTTTCAAGACTCCCTGACCATAGAACCCGGAATTTTGGTTTCTGAAGTGGAAGAAGCTTTTAATGATGGCAGTTTAACCTCCTACTATTTGGTAGAAATTAGAAGCTGTCAATTCGGCGAAGTGGTATATAGTTACGAGATGAATCGGTTGGAACAAACCGACATCGTGCCTTGCCAGAGCCGTAGCTTGCCCGAGGATTGTTATCAGGTGGTCTTTACGGTATTAGACGAAGTTGTTCCTGTAGAGCCGACAGAAGAGGAAGAAACGCCTTGGTTTTGGTATTTATTGGCTGGTTTGCTCATAGCCATCATTGCTTACCTAGTACTTCAGAATAAGAAAAAGCCAAAAAAGGAAGACCCAAACTTAATTCGCTTGGGTCGCTTTGCCTTCGATACCCGCAATTCTGAGCTAGTGCTAGAAGATTACAGAATTGAACTTTCGGCCAAGGAGGCAGACCTGTTGATGCTCTTGCATGGCCAAGCTAACACCCAAGTAGAGCGGGAGGTCATACTAAACAAAGTATGGGGCGATGAAGGCGATTATGTAGGCCGAACCCTAGATGTCTTTATCTCTAAACTTAGAAAAAAACTCCAGCCAGATCCTGGTTTAAAGATTGTAAACATCCGTGGGGTAGGGTATAAGTTGGTGTTAAACGAAGATTGATAGCTACTTCAAGGATCTTAAAAACACGGTATCCGAACTCATACTGCGCATCCAAGTTTCGTTGTCGTCCATTTCTAGTTCATCGAACTGCGACCAATGGCAACGCATACCTGCAATTCCGCGTTCTAAGTCGATAGAGTCGATTGGCTCACGAATATCCAAGAGTTCTGGCCGCACAGCCTTCCAACTGCCATACATCCAACTACAGCCTGGCGATTTTAACTCTGGCAAGTTTGCAAAGCGATCGGCATTGATTCCGGCAAATAAAAGCTGTGTATGGCTTAAGTACTCTTTGTCCTGCACCAATTCGTGGGTTACATTATGAACCAGTCTGTGGTCCATATGGCCATAACCGCCATCTGGGCCCCAGGTAATCAGTACATCGGGCTTATAGATTTGCAGCATGCTATCCAGCTTTTGGTGCAGAGGAGCAGCCGTAAAATCCTTGGCCAGCGTTCCGTCTCCTAAGCCTAGCAGTACAGGCGGGTTGATTTTTAGATGGGTGCAGGTACAGGCCGCTTCTTCGGCCCTTTTAGTAGCCAAGCTATCTCCTGCAGGGATACCGGCATGTGCATTTACGCCCAAGTCTCCATTGGTGGCAATGGCCAGATAGACATCATGCCCTTCACGAGCATATTTAGATAACAGGCTACTAACCCCGGTTACAGCCTCGTCGTCTGGGTGGGCGAATAAGGCCATGATGGTTTGGTTTTCTTCTGTCGATAGGGCATTTTGCGGTTGTTCTTTACAAGCGGCGAGCCCAAGGATAGCTAGGACGAATATTAATCTTGGCATAATAGTTAAAGATAGCCATTATTCTGAAGGCTTGCCGTTTAGCTTAAACAGATAAGGATTACGGCCGGGTGGTACTTTTTATCTCTTTAGGAAAAAGATTGTAAACAAAAGCAAGCACCAAGCCTATAAGCCAACCCACAGAACCAAATAACAACGGCATCCCGATAAGGGCGCCAAAGGCCATTAAGGTGCCCATGCTTAAACCAGGCGTTTCTGCGGAAGTAATAAAGCCTAGACTGACCAAACTATCGATTAGTAGACCGCCAAAGGAATAGAGCAGCCCGCACAACAACCCGATAAGCCCAAAAATAAGAGCAAGTAATTGGGCGAACAACCGAATGTTTATGTGTTTGTTTGTGAGCATATTAGAAGTTGTGCTAGGTAAGGTACAAAACTAGAACGAAGGAATCTTAGGTTTAATTTTTTAGGTAGGCTACCAGGCTTTCGCCGATAAGATAATTCCAGCCTTGTACGCCGCTTTCGCGTTTAAACTCTGGGATATCATCAGGAAAGGGTTCGGAGACCTCAAACCGTAGTGTCAATGTACAGCCGTCTTTATCAGGATCTATTTGGAAGCTGGAACTCCCCTTGCCAGGGTAGCCCTCAAACTGCCAATTATAGGCTAGAAGTTGTTCGGGTTTTACCTGGGTCACTTGCCAGAGATGAGGGAATACACGGTCTTCTACCTCCACAGTAAAGCGCGTGCTAAAGCCTAGCTCTGTCCGAAATTCCGGGATCATAGGGAAGTACCATTGACGCATTTCTTCCGCCTCACTAATAGCAAGCCACAGACGAGAGCAACTTACTTTAAAGTTCTGTTGGACAATTATAGGAGGGTAGTGTACCATTTTTCCTAGAGATTATCGTTACTATCGAAGATCTCGATTAAGATAATTAATTTCCAGAATAATAGTAGGGTCTTAGCGTATAGAGCCTAAAGATCTTCTTTATTCGGTAGCAACAACCATTGTTTTTCCTCTGGCTCATGATTTTTAGCAAAATGCTTCGGGGCCATCAAAAAATAGGCGGGTTCGAAATCGAATACAAATCGCTTATGGGTTAAATCGATGTATCCGCTAGACCAAGTAGCATCGCAGAGGTACCATTTCCCGGAAAGCTGAACGGCGTTCCAAGCATGATTGGGAGCGTTCAATGCAAGTCGGTTTACCGTAGGCGAAGTCCCATAGCCATTAATGATGACCACCGAAATGTTGACAAGCTCGGCCAGTTGTTTTATTAAAAAGGCGTAACCGCTACAAAGGGTCTTTTTTTGCGTGCGTAATTTTTCTACCACCGTTCTATGGAAGTCTCGATTCCATTGGGCTAAGGCCACCGAATCTCCAAAGAGTTGATACTGTCGACGGTCGTTTTTCTCTTTTAAACCGTAGGCAGATTGCACATTATGACATACCCAATAGTAAATTGCCCGGAAGCGTTCTACTTCGGTATCTAAAGAACAGGTGAGCCTATGGGCTAATAAAGGTAAATTGTCCAAGGATGCACCATGGTGGCTCCGGGCAACACTATCTGCCTTCCTAAAGCTGAGGCCGGAGAAGTCTTGTAATTGTGCCCGAAGTGGCGTCACAGTGAGCACTATATATATGCAAAAACAATTTACCCTCATTTACTACTCTTTAATAGAAGATTTAATTGCTGCTGTTCTGGCGGCTCCTACAATAACTACGGCGATGTCTTCCATAAAAGGCCGGATGTAGCTGGTGTTGGCGCTTATTGTTTGCTCGAAGGTTTCGTAGCCCAAATAGCTAATAACCAGTACATCGTCCTGATCTAGGGGTTGTGGAAAAACAAATTTACCTTCCTGGTCCGTAGCCACTCCGATATCAGTGCCTTTTAACACAACAGCGGCGCCCATCAACGGGCCATCTAGAGTGTCTACCATTCCGCTTACCGTTCGTTCTTGGCCGTGGCCGCTTGTAGCTAGTAATAGCAAGAGCAGTAGCGCTGCAGTTGCCACGATTCGATTCTGGATTTTTTGAAGTTTGTGTGTTCGATCATTCATAACATTATTATTTAAGGTTCGATCAAACCTACATACAACAATTTGCTCCGACTAAGAAAGATGAGTGAGCGCCGCCAAACAACTAGCGAACCCTTTTGACGGATAAGGAAGCGGGAAATAATTCGATTAAATATAGAAACTAATAGAACAGATTGGGTGTATTTTGAGTGAAGCTTAGAAATTAAAATCCAACAATAGCTTCCAGCCTGTTGCCTCTTTAACCCAAATCAGGACATAAAGTCCTCGGCCTCCGCTGTCAAAGGTCCCGATTTCGTATGTGATGTTTTCGTTTATGGGTGCTATAAGATGGGTTTCTAAAGAAATCGAAAACGATTCGTTACTCATATAGCTATAAGCCTGCCCGATTTGGTCACTGCTAAAGGACATTCCTCTGTTAAAATACTTCCCCTTTTGGCTAAACACATCGGTTCCGATTTTGGCAGGGTCATGTTGGTTGGCCAATTCCACCCATAAAGCGCGAAGGGCATTGGCCTGGTTTTTGGCGTCAGAACTTGTAGAGCCCTCCGGATAAATCACCTCAAACTCTTTCATCCAACCACTGCGTTTATGCCAACCTATAATGCTTTTATATTCCTTCCCATCCGCAGCGGTATAGGAACCATATACGAACCTTCTGTTGTGGCGTAATTGGTGGGCCTCCTTTTCTACGTATTCACTAAAACCGTTGGGGAAAGCCTGTTTTAATTTTGCCTGTACCGCTGCAGCACCAATCGTCAATTCATCATTTAATAACAGTCCACTGCTATCAATATAAAAGGCATCGAGGGATTTAGCGTTTTGCATGGCTTCCATCCATCGAGATTGAGCTGGTTTTGTAGCGTCGTCATCAAATTCTTGGGCGCTAAGCAAATTGCTCATCAGTAATAGGCAGATAAAGACTAAGGGTGATCTATTGATTTTCATGACAGACTGCTTTATTGTTGCTATTAAATATAATCAAACTTAGCATTCAGAGTTTATCCTGATAAGCCCCGGCAGAGTAGGTGAGCTCGTAACTATGGGTGTAGATTTCGAAGACCACCCCAAAAGGGTCTTCTACATAAACCATTTTATAGGGTTTCTCGCCTGGATAATATTCGCGAATAGGCATGCGCTGTCTGCCGCCATGCTCGACAATTTTTTGTGTAAGGGCTTCGATCTCTGGGTCTTGTACACAAAAGTGGAACAGCCCTGGTCGGAACGGGTCAAAATCTGGCCTTTGACCTGCTAGGCCAGGGAAGGAGAATAGTTCAATACCAATACCGTCACTGGTAGCCATATGGGCGATGTCGAACTGTTCCTAGTCGTTTCCAAATACATCGATGCACATCTGGCCGATAGCCGTATCTGGTTCTTTTACAATCGTAGAAGGAGGCATGATGAGGTACCAGCCCATCACTGCTTCATAAAAGTTTACAGCGGCGTGTAAGTCCGGTACGGTGATGCCGATGTGCGAAAACGATCGCGGGTAGTTTTGTCTTTCATTCATGGTTGTCGATTTTTACGCTTTTGATTTGGATTATTCTTTACGAAATATCAGGCAATGTTGCCAGGGTAAGTTATCGATGTTTTTTACAAACTTAAGGCCCGCTGCTCGGAATTCCTTTACGGCCTGAGCCTCGGTCATCTTGTGTATCGCCTTGATAGGTACCATAGGGTCTTCTGCCCGATATTCTACCAAGTAGATCCGCCCACCAGGTTTTAATGCTTTATAAATGCTGGCCAACATCTCCACCGGATAACTAAATTCGTGGTAAACATCTACCATTAGAATTTTGTCTGCTGTATTGGCGTCTAGGTTAATCCCCTGCTCGCTTCCTAAGATTGTTTGTATCAAATCTGCTTGTTTTCTGGAGCGCTTCTTCGCTATTTCTGCAAGCATTTCCTCTTGAATATCTACGGCATATATCCTGCCTTTTTTGGCCTTTTTTGCCATTCGGAATACGTGGTAACCAGAGCCTGCACCCACATCGGCTATAACGTCGGTGGGTTGTATGTCCATGTTCTTAATCAGAAGCTTGGTCTGCTCTTCTTGCTCGCGCTCTGGGCGCTCGAGCCAAGAAATACCTTGAAAGCCCATAACGGAGGCAATTTCACGGCCCATATACCATTTTCCAGTTCCGTAACGGTCTCCTTTTTTGTAGATGTAGTTGGCCTGTTGGGCATGTAGTTTACCCATACTTCCTGCCCAGCTCATTGCAAAAAGCAATAAGACGATAGTCGTTCTTTTCATAGCGTTAAAATCGGACCGAAAAGATACGAAATTAGCCGCCTTAAAGTTTTAATTACCAGCTAACAAATGTAGCCATGTTTATCTGGTCTCGATTGCTACCTCCAGCTAGGAACTGGTTCATATATCCCAGCTCGAAACGAAACATCTTATTGAGTTTATATCCAATAGCACCGTAGAGTCGGTTGCGGTCGAATACATTTTGTTCTGTGTTAAGAAAGATTTCGTTGTACATGGAAAGATGCCAGGTTCCATCTTCTAGACTGGTGTTGTTGAAGTATACATGGACCCCCAGAAAATAACGGAAACGCAACTTAAAATCGTCTTCCACGAAACGCTGTTCGAAACGGTAACGATGCTGCAGAGCAGTCCGTCCAAACTTCTGTTTGGTGATAAATTGTTGGAAGATACGATGTTCGTTTACGTCTGCTTTTTCGTCTGTGTCACCGATGTAATTTTGCGACAGTATATAGCCATAGCCTACAAGAAAGTTATTGTTGTTTTCTGATAAGTCATAGCCAATTCCTGTGCGCAACAAAAGCTGCTCTAAGTCTCCGATGGCGTTGTAATTTCTATATTGAACCTCGCTATGCCAATTCCATTTTTCTTGAAATTTCTTCGATCCAAAATACATCATCCAGTTCCCTAGGCTGCTGTCCTGAGCCTGTGCCGTGAAGGAAAGTAGGCTACATCCCATTACGATCAATGATAAAATTAGTTTTGTAGGTTTCATGCTCGGTTTTCAGCGTTTTTTAAGGTGGTTAAAATCTATTGTAGTTGCGGTATCGGTTTGGCCGTATCGAAGATAATAATTTCGGTATAACCCGGAAAGGGCGGTGTTTAATCTTATCGATTAAAAGATTTTTTAATTCGGCCTAATTCCCGCTTGCTGTCGCGATCCTTGATGGTTTCGCGTTTGTCATGCATCTTTTTACCCCTCACAAGTGCGATTTCTAATTTGGCCAGTCCGTTATCGTTGATAAACAAAAGGAGGGGGACAATGGTAAGGCCACTGTTTTTAACTTCTTTCTCCAATTTGCGCAGCTCCTTGCGGTTGAGCAGAAGTTTCCGAGCGCTCCGTGGTGCATGGTTGTAATGCGTGGCATGAGAATACTCCTGAATGGTCATATTGATCACAAACAGCTCTCCGTTGGAAAACTCGCAAAAACTCTCTGCGATGGAGGCTTTTCCTTCGCGGAGCGCTTTTATTTCGGTTCCGCGTAGCACTATACCCGCCGTATATCGATCTAAGAATTCGTACTCGAATCGGGCGCGCTTGTTTTTAATCTGTACTCGCTTCTGCAGTGCCATGGGCCAAAGGTAGTATTATTGTAAACTCTGGCAAGGCCTATTGGTCTGGAGGTCTACGGATACGGTCATTTTTTACCGGAGAATAATCGTTGCGCTCGCTATCATCATTCATTATTACTTTTTGGAAAAAAGCCTTTACACCAACAGCATTGTTTAAATCTGGGCCATCTTGCAAATGAAAGTGCAGATGTGCTTCAGAGCTATTGCCCGAATTGCCACAACGCCCCAACAGTTGTCCATTTTTAACCTGGTCCCCCTTTTTTACTTTAATGGTGCCCTGCTCGAAATGCGCATAGACTAGGTATTCGTCGTTGGCAGTTTTTAAAACCACGGCATTCCCAAAGGGTTCTTCTGGGTTCATTGTACCGGGCTTGTTATCGCTTACGCCGGTAATCACTTGGTCTACGACGGCATCGCAGCTGGCGAATAACGGCTTCCCAAAGGCGTAGTAATCTTCATTCCGGGTACCACTTCGCTCATAACTTTTCCCTTCTCCATCGACGATGATAAAGTCGAAGGCATGCTTTTGTGCAGCAGAAACCACATGGTAATTGTCGGCTTTTGTATCGCCGCCCCAGTAGGTAAACCAAGTGCCGCGGAAGGGGAGGTCCATTGGAGTGGTATTTCTATTAAATTTCGCCGTGTTGGGGATTTCCTTAGCAGGTTGTACATAAAGCCCAGCCATACTGCCATCCGGGTTCATGCTTAATACGATGTTCTGTCTGCCTTTCTCGAAGGTTGTTTCGAATACTTCTGTGTTTTGTTGTTGCTGAACGAGCGTAAAGCTTTGGATATTTCCTAGATTCTCTAATAGCGAACCAATAATGTTCTTGGTGTTTTCCAAACCCAATTGGGATTGCATATTGCTGTCCATCATGTCGAAGACTGCCTGCCCATCGCCTTGGTTAAAGTGTTGGGCAAAGGTTTCCATCACAGCAGTGAACTTGGCCTGTTCTGTCTGCCCTGATGTGGTTAAACTCAAGATGGATAAAAACAATAGAAGGGTTAATTTTTTCATAAGGATACGTAAGGATTACTCGTTATCAGTGACCCAATTGTTACATTTGTTACAACGCCTTATGAAGCAATTCAGTATTTTATTTTTACTCCTTGCCGCCATAGCTTGCCAGGAGCAACCAAAACAAGCCGATGCACAGGCCATCGTAGATCGGGCTATAGCCGTGGCCTGCAACGATAATTGCGAGTATGCGACCATAGATTTTACTTTCCGCGATCGCTGTTATATCAGCCAACGTAAGGGAGGGCTTTACCAATTCGAGCGGATCACCCACGATTCTACTGGAATAACCAGAGATGTATTAACCAATGATGGTTTTGAGCGTTACCACAACGAAAAGCAAATAGCTGTGGCAGATACCATGGCGGCGAAATACGCCAATAGTGTCAATTCTGTCCTTTACTTTGCGCAATTGCCTTATGGACTCAATGCTCCCGCAGCGCGGAAAACCTATTTAGGCGAATCCCTCATTAATGGAAATTCTTATCATGAAATAGAAGTGCGTTTTACGGAAGAGGGCGGAGGAAAAGACTTTGATGATGTTTTTGTCTACTGGATTCGGCAGGATAACTACCAAGTAGATTTCTTGGCCTATAGTTATTCCACAGATGGCGGTGGTATTCGTTTTAGGGAAGCCTTTAATCCCAGGGAGGTCGAGGGTATCCGCTTCGTAGACTATCGCAATTATAAACCCTTGTCTTTAAAAGTCGCGCTACAAAACCTCGACGAGCTGTTTATGGCCGGAGACCTCAAACTGCTTTCGACCATAGAGACAGAAGCGGTAGGGGTAGAGCTTAAGGCAGCTTTATAGATTTTTGTTCTACTCGAGTGCCATTTGCATCCATGATTACTACAAATAAGGAGGCATTATCGTTATCGTCCAAATCTGCGTAGGTATTCTGTTGAATCAATTGGTTTACCAAAGAAGGAATGGTATTAGAATGACCGACTATTAGCAACTTTTGGCCTTTGGTGTTTTCTAGAAATTCGGTGCCATACAGCTTGCCTGGTTCGTATAATTTAAGCGCCAACTGTTTGCTACTGGCAGTGGGGCGTGCAGTCTGAAGCGTTCTGTTATAATCACTACTATGTACAGCATCTAGCGGAATGTCCTTAAAGTAATCTGCCCAATGTAAAGCGCGTAGTTCGCCTTGTTCTGTCAGTTCCGGGTCCTTGTTTTCTGGATCGGTCCGGTCCTTTTCTGCGTGGCGAATTAGGTAATAAGTAGTAACCACTGCGGAGGTGGTTTCTGTATCATTGTGTTGTTCTTTGGAATCTTTGCAGCCTAAGAGGCTCATTAGGCAAAGGAAGACAAGGATGGTTCGCATCTGTAGGATTTTTTCCGTAAGTTACGGAATCTATGGGATTCAGTGCCGGCAACCGAATGTCCCCCAACAAAGCAACCCTCCAATAGCGAACATTGTGGAGGGTTGTTGTCCTATAAGTAAATACTGGCCGTAATGGCGGTGTAAGTAACCACAAATAATGTGATCGAAGCAATATAGATGGCCAATGGCTTGTTGCGTCTTACTGTAGTGTCTGTTTTCATCGTGTTAGAAATATAAATGGTTATACTAAGTAGACGATGATTGGATATTTTTGTTACAAACAATAGAACAAATATCTTAGGCTCAGGACATTAGTTTGGTTACTCAACTCACTGTTTATCAGTCTTGCGGCACTTTTACAGGTCGCAACGCCACAAGCCGTTCTTCAAAGCTTTGTTCTTCTACCGGTAGTACGGCTCCTTTAAACAGTTCCATAAATTCTTGTTGGTGTTGTTCCCGCTTTTGAGTCAATAAATTGAAGTGCACATAGCGGCTCCACATAACGGCTTTCAATTGGGTTCTATCCTGGTTATACATGCGCATTTCCACTAGAAGGGAAGACTGGTCGAATTTCATCAACTGCGATTGGATCAAAACGGTCTCCATAGTAATGGCTGGTCTTAGGTAGGCAATCTGGTTGCTACCAACCACCCAGCTCTTGCCCTCTTTCCTTCCCATGGCATAGATGTCTATGTCGTAATAACGCAGTAGGTGATCTTCGCGGGCGTTGACCATATAATTTAAATATTCTGCATTATTCAGATGATTAAAAGGGTCGCAATGCTGAAATCTGATACGTGTTTTACTCTCTAAAATTTTTGGCGTTTCTGTCATGCTGTGTTTTAAATACCAATTGGTATATTTTATAATAAAATTTTTTAAGGTTTCAGGTTTTCGTCCATATAACGGTCTACTTCGGCCGTAGCTTCGCTTAGGTAAGAATAGTCGTCCATGGTTTGGCTCATAAAGATGGCTCCTTGTATACGGGTATAAAGAAATCGGGCGAAGGTATTAGGAACTACTTCCGAGCGAATTCGGCCTTCTGCCTGCCCCCATGTTACCAGCTTGGTGATGTGTTCCTGGGTTTTGATAACCACACGTTGTACCTGCAGTAACAATTCTGTGTCCTGATAGGCTGCGTCTACGCCTATATTCAAAATGGGGCATCCACCCAACTGTCGACTCACCACATAGTAATTTCGGTAAAAATCTGTGATCAGGTATAGTTTTTCAAGTGGATTGTCGCTTTTATTTTGATGCGCTCCTACCTTCTTTAAAAGTTCGTTGGCATTCATCTTGAAGGCCGCAATGGCTAAGCCTTCTTTATTCTCAAAATTGCCGTAAATGGCTCCTTTAGTTAAACCGGTTGCCTCGGTGATATCGCGCATGGAAGTGGCGGCATATCCCTTTTGGTTAAATAGGGGTGCAACGGTCTCTACTATATACTTGCTGGTGAGCTCTGCCTTGGTTAACATAGGTCAAATATACAATAAAATACCATTTGGTATATTATTTTAACAAATCTTAATCAACCCAACATTAGATCGTTGAAAATATGCTTGTGCGTTTAACAAGACTTTAACTATCTTCATCAGCTTAAATCTAAAACCTAATTATGAAACGAATTTTACTTCTTACTGCATTAATGATATCTGCACTAATTCAAGGGCAGGTACAAAATTACAACGTCGGCGATGTGGTCAACGACTTTATCGTAACAGACGTCCATGGCGTCGAGCACAATCTATACGAATACACTGCTCAAGGAAAGCATGTATACCTAGATTTCTTTTTTGACACCTGCGTTCCTTGCCAAACAACCACCCCTATCTTTAATGAATTTTACGACAAGTATGGTTGTAATCAAGGCGATTTAATCGCTATATCTATGAACAATGGTTCCGATAATGACGCAGCCGTAATCGCTTTCGAAGAGCAATATGGAGGGCCATTTAACCATGCCCCTGCGGTGAGTGCCGACGGTGGTGCTGGAGCGGTCGATGCTGATTTTAACATCGCGGCTTACCCAACCTATTGTCTGATCGGGCCAGATAATACCTTACTGGAAAACGACATCTGGCCACTTACTGGGGTAGAGACCTTCGAAGCGACCTTCCCAGTAGATTTCGACCCACCGGTATTGGCGTGTAGCCTCGGTATTACGGATCAAGCTGTAGTTCAGGTAGCGATCTACCCATCGGTTTCTAACGGGCAAAACATCAATATTGAAACGACAGAGGCATTAACTGCACCCGTAGCCGTCTATGATGTTAATGGGCGTTTAGTACAAACCAGCGAAGGAACCGTACTTAATGTATCGGCCGGAACAGGAATTTACTTTGTACAACTGCAATTGGCTGGTCAGACCATCACCAAGCGCATTGTAATCCGATAAGCAACCAAAACAGCTAGACCACAAGAAGGGATATGATCTACCTTCAAATCTTAGGAGCCTTAATACTTCTGGCAGCTAGTATTCACTATGGAATCCAGTTTGCCAGGCATAAATCGTTGTATCCGTTTATGCCTTTCAAGTATAATTTTAGACGTCGACGTATCACGTTTAAAAAGACTCTGGAATTACTGGACCAACGCGGTGTAAAGACCATGATCGAGACGGGTACATCCAGAAAAGGTTTGGCTGGATCACGAAGCGATGGAGCCGCTACCATAGTTTTTGGAGAATGGGCCCAGCAGCATGGCGCTCATTTACATTCTGTGGATATCAGTGAAGCGGCGATCGAAGGTTCGCGAGAAGAAGTAGAGCGCCAAGAGTTACAGGACAGTGTCACCCTTCATTTGGGCGATTCGGTTTCATTCCTGCAACAGTTCGAAGCACAGGTCGATTTCTTGTATTTGGATAGCTACGATTATTCCCGAACCGATCTGGAGATCCAAGGTTTAAGCCAAGAGCACCATCTTAAGGAGTTTAAGGCCATCGAAGATCGCCTGCACGAGCAGACGATTGTTTTGATCGACGACTGCGGCTTACCGGGCGGCGGGAAGGGGAAGACCCTGATCGAATATATGAGGGCCAATGGTTGGAGGGTCATTATTGACGCTTATCAAGTGCTCCTTTTAAGATCTTGATTTATTCAAACCAAAAGCGCCCCGATCGGGGCGCTTTTTTTGGTTCACTTAATTCATAACCATATCATTCTCGTTGCGGAAGACTAGCTTCTCGCCAAAACTATCCAATAGGATCATACTATCCGAAGCGATCGTTCCAGCGAGGACCTCTTTAGAAAGAGCGTTGAGCACCTCCTTTTGGATCACACGCTTGACCGGTCTGGCTCCATATTGTGGCTCGAATCCTTTTTCGGCCAAGTAGGCTATGGCCTCATCTGTGGCATCCAGGGTAATGTGCTGCTGCGCAAGCATCTTGGTAAGCCCTCGCAATTGCAGACCTACAATCTCTTTGATGTCCGCCTGGGTTAGTGGCGTAAACAAAATGATATCGTCAATTCGATTTAAAAACTCTGGCCGTACGCTTTGTTTTAACAAGCCCAGCACATCGGTCTTAGCCCGCTGCATAGCCGTATCCACATCTTTTAGATTTTCGAAATGCTCCTGAATCATTTCACTACCCATATTACTGGTCATGATGATAATGGTGTTCTTAAAGTCGGCTACGCGACCTTTATTGTCAGTCAATCGGCCTTCATCCAATACCTGTAGTAATATATTGAAGGTATCGGGATGTGCCTTTTCGATCTCGTCCAACAAAACCACAGAGTAAGGCTTCCGTCTGACCGCTTCGGTAAGCTGCCCACCTTCGTCATAACCTACATATCCCGGAGGTGCTCCCACCAATCTGCTCACGCTATGTCGCTCTTGGTATTCGCTCATGTCGATACGGGTAAGGGCATTTTCATCGTCGAAAAGGTAGTCTGCCAACGCCTTTGCAAGCTCTGTTTTTCCAACTCCCGTAGTCCCTAAAAATAAGAACGAACCTATGGGCTTTTTGGCATCCTGCAGGCCAGCACGACTTCTGCGAATTGCATCACTAACGGCCACGATGGCCTCGTCTTGTCCTACCACGCGTTTGTGCAACTCACTCTCTAGCCTTAATAGCTTAGCCCGCTCGCTTTCCACCATTTTGGTAACAGGAATACCTGTCCACTTGGCTACCACTTCTGCAATGTCCTCTTGGGTGACCTCTTCTTTTATCAAGCTGTCACCGCCGGCCTTCTCGGCCATTTTCTGCTCGAGCCTAGATAGTTCTTCCTGCGCTTTTTTAATCTTGCCGTAGCGAATTTCTGCAACGGTACCAAAGTCGCCTTCGCGCTCGGCTTTTTCGGCTTCTAGCTTAAAGATCTCTATGTCCTTTTTCTGTTGTTGAATAGCTTCTACCAGTTCTTTTTCACTCTTCCAGCGGGCATTTAGCTCGTTGCGTTCTTCCTTGATATTGGCCAATTCGCCGCGAAGAACCTTAAGTTTTTCTTCGTCCTTTTCGCGTTTTATGGCTTCGATCTCTATTTCTATCTGCATGATCTTTCTATCGAGTACGTCCAACTCTTCCGGTTTGGAGTTGATCTCCATTCGAAGTTTCGAGGCGGCCTCGTCCATCAGGTCGATGGCTTTGTCTGGTAAAAATCGATTGGTGATATAGCGCTGAGAAAGTTCTACAGCCCCGATAATAGCCTCGTCCTTGATTCGCACCTTGTGATGGGTCTCGTACTTTTCTTTAATCCCTCTAAGGATAGAAATGGCGCTCTCTGTATCGGGTTCGTCCACCAACACTTTTTGAAATCGTCGCTCGAGGGCCTTGTCCTTTTCGAAATACTTCTGGTATTCGTCTAGGGTAGTGGCCCCAATGGCGCGCAGCTCTCCGCGGGCTAAGGCGGGTTTTAGGATGTTGGCCGCATCCATGGCGCCTTGTCCTCCGCCGGCTCCAACTAAAGTGTGGATCTCGTCAATAAATAGAACCACATCTCCATCGCTGCTAGTCACTTCCTTAATGACAGCCTTTAGCCGTTCTTCGAATTCCCCTTTAAACTTGGCGCCGGCAATAAGGGCACCCATGTCTAAAGAGAAGATTTCCTTGCTCTTTAAGTTCTCGGGTACATCGCCATCTACGATACGGTGGGCCAAGCCTTCGGCAATGGCGGTCTTACCAGTTCCGGGTTCTCCAACCAACATAGGGTTGTTTTTGGTTCTACGGGAAAGGATCTGCAATATTCTGCGGATCTCCTCATCGCGTCCAATAACGGGGTCCAATTTGCCGTCTTTGGCCAACTGATTAAGGTTGCGTGCGTATTTATTAAGCGAATTATAAGTCTCTTCGGCGCTTTGCGAAGTGACACGGTCGCCTTTGCGCAGTTCTTCAATGGCCGCTTTTAGGCCCTTCTCGCTCACCCCTTGGTCTTTTAGGGCCTGGGCGATGGGGTCCTTACTTTTAAAGATGGCCAACAGTAAATGCTCTACACTGACGTATTCGTCCTTCATCTTTTGGGCCAAATTACTAGCCTCGGTTAAGGTGGTAGCAGCACTTCGTGCGAGTTGAATATCGCCGCCGCTCACCTTGGGGTAAGATTCTAGCTGTTTATCTATTACCTGACTTAAAATGTCTAGGTTAACGTTCAATTTCTTCAGCAAAAAAGGAGTCACATGCTCGTCTACCTTAAGGATTCCCTTTAGGATATGAGCCAGCTCTATTTGTTGCTGTCCTAAGCCTTGGGCAAGCTGCTGAGCCTGCTGTATGGCTTCTTGCGATTTGATTGTATAATTATTAAAATTCATAGCTTATGTTTCTTCTAGCCTATCGTCAATAGCTATGCCAGAAGAAATTTCGGTCAAAATGTCGCTCATAATTCGATTTTTAAAGACAAATTGACCGATTGCACAGCCCAATCGGCTTGCTTAGCTTTGTAAAAAAATTGAAGCGATGGGATTATTTGGATGGTTTGGATCTTCGGAAGAAGAAAAACAAGAGCAGCAACCTCTGCCGTGGAAGCCGTTAAGAACCATGGAACAATTAGATAAAATAGAACAGCAGTCTAAAACTAGACCTGTGGTGATCTTTAAGCACTCTACGCGCTGCGGAATAAGCAGTATGACGCTAAGGCGTTTCGAGAAGCATTATGACATCCCGGAAGAAGCCATCGATTTGTATTATTTAGACCTATTGTCGTTTCGGGACTTATCCAATGAGGTGGCCGGACGATTTCAGGTGTGGCACCAGAGCCCCCAAATGTTGATTATTCAAAATGGGAAGGCTGTAGCCCACGCATCCCATCACGGCATTCAGCCGTCGATGATTCTTCAGTTTATAAAATAAAAAAGGCTCCGGATGGAGCCTGCTCTTATACCTTTCTTGCGGGGAGCACTGTTCCGCTGCAATCGCCAAAGCCAATGCGCAATCCGTCTTGCTCGCAATAGCCACGTAAAATCACATTGTCGCCATCGTTGATAAACTTGCGCTCGCTGCCGTCTTTCATCGTTAATGGATTAGTCCCACGCCAGCTAAGCTCTAGCATAGAACCATAGCTATCTGGGGTTGGACCAGAGATGGTTCCGCTTCCCATCATATCTCCGCTGCGCACATTACAACCCCCAACAGTGTGGTGGGTCAACTGCTGTGACATAGACCAGTACATATATTTAAAGTTGGATTTACAAACCACGTTTTCTGTCTTGTCAGGGGTCTGAATGATGGCCTCTAGGGAGATGTCGTAATTCTTTGGTCCGCTTTGCTGCAAATAGGGCAGAGGTGTCGGCTCTTGCACTGGGCCGTCTGTCCGGAAGGACTCTAAAGCATCCAAGGTGACAATCCAAGGCGAAATGGTAGAAGCGAAGTTCTTTCCAAGGAACGGGCCAAGAGGCACATATTCCCAAGCCTGTATGTCTCGAGCGCTCCAGTCGTTAAACAATACCAAGCCAAAGATGTATTCTTCTGCTTCTTCTATAGGGATATGTTTCCCCAAGTCGTTACTAGCGGTGGTAATAAAAGCCATCTCTAGCTCGAAGTCTAATAAGCGCGATGGGCCAAAGCCTGGGATACCATCTTCGCCAGGTTTGGTCTGCCCAACAGGGCGTCTTACCGGGGTGCCAGAAGGGACAATCGAAGAGCTGCGCCCATGGTAGCCGATGGGGATTCGAAGCCAGTTGGGCAACAAGGCATTCTCCGGATCGCGGAAAAGCGAACCAACATTGGTGGCATGTTCTTTACTGGCATAGAAGTCTGTATAATCTCCTACATCTACAGGAAGCTGCATTTCGATTTCATTCATCGAAAACAAAACCTGCTCTCTATGTTGGGCATGATCCCGTAAGCGATCGTTATCTGTCATAAACAATTCGGAGATGCGGTTACGCACCAAGCGCCAAGTCTTTCTTCCGTCGGCAATAAAGTCGTTTAGGCTGTCTTGTAAAAAGAGATCATCTGTTAATTCTATACCATCAAAGTAGCCCAATTGATGCAGGGCACCTAAGTCTACAGCGGTATCCCCAATTCGAGTCCCAATGGTGATGATATCGTCCCGAGTTAGGAAAACGCCAAATGGGATGTTTTGTATAGGGAAGTCACTATTTTCGGGTACTTCCAGCCAAGAAGTACGAGCTGGATCGTTAGCGGATAAAGGCATGATGAAATCTTATTAAGTGTTGATAAAATACAAATCAAATATAGGATTTCTTAGTTTCTAACCACAAGCTTTTAGTAAATTTGAGTTTTAAATTTTCGTTATAAAATGATAGCAAGAGACGAGCAGATTTTTGAGCTGATTCAAGCCGAAAAAGAGCGCCAAACCAATGGCCTAGAATTGATCGCATCAGAGAACTTTGTGAGCCCTCAAGTAATGGAGGCAGCGGGTTCAGTTCTAACCAACAAATACGCCGAAGGCTACCCGGGCAAACGCTACTATGGGGGCTGCGAGGTGGTTGACGAGGTAGAACAGGTAGCCATAGACAGAGCTAAGGCTTTGTTTGGGGCCGAGTATGTTAACGTACAACCGCATAGTGGGTCTCAGGCCAATACTGCCGTTTTTGCTTCTTGTCTTAAACCTGGCGATAAATTTATGGGCTTCGACCTATCGCATGGAGGGCATCTTACCCATGGGAGTCCTGTAAACTTTTCTGGGAAGCTCTATAAGCCTGTGTTTTACGGGGTGGATAAAGAAACCGGACGTTTAGACTACGATGCCATGGAGGCTTTGGCCATCAAGGAACAACCTAAGATGATCATCGCAGGGGCTTCGGCCTATTCGCGCGATATCGATTTTGCACGCTTTAGAAGCATTGCAGACAAAGTAGGCGCTGTGCTAATGGCAGATATTGCTCATCCTGCAGGACTAATCGCCAAAGGGATCTTGAGTGACCCCTTACCGCATTGCCATGTGGTAACCACCACTACACATAAAACCCTAAGAGGACCTCGAGGTGGGATGATCATGATGGGGAAGGATTTCGAAAATCCTTTCGGCATCACTTTAAAAAGTGGGAAGCCACGTATGATGTCTGGGATCCTAAACAGCGGAATCTTCCCTGGTAACCAAGGGGGGCCATTAGAGCATATCATCGGTGCCAAGGCTATCGCATTTGGAGAAGCCCTTACGGACGATTTCTTACATTATATGATTCGCGTTAAGGAAAATGCCGCTGTGATGGCGCAGGCCTTTGTAGATCGAGGTTATGATATCATTTCGGGAGGCACAGACAACCATATGATGCTTATCGACCTTAGAAACAAAGGAATTACTGGCAAAGCTGCAGAAGAAGCCCTAGGTGTTGCAGAGATTACCGTAAACAAAAACATGGTTCCTTTCGACGACCAGTCGCCCTTTGTAACCAGCGGAATTCGCATAGGGACTGCGGCTATTACCACCCGTGGTTTGGTAGCCGATGACATGGAAGCTATCGTAGACCTAATAGACCAAGCCATCACAAATCACGAAGATGTCACGAAATTGGAGGCTATAGCAGCGGAGGTGGCAACCATGATGTCTCATAGACCTTTGTTTAAAAACGACTAAGCTTATCGATGGAAGTGCGCTTCGAGACAGATCGACTCATCATCAGAAAGATTCGGACAAGCGATGCAGCATTCTATGTAGAACTCTTTAATAGCGAAGGTTGGTTAAAGTACATTGGTGACCGCCATGTTCATACCGAGGCCGAGGCCGAGGCCTACATCGAAAAACATTACCTTTCTAGTTACGAGCAACATGGCTATGGTGCCTTTGCAGTAATACTCAAAGAAACCGGCCAGATGATCGGCGCTTGTGGCCTTTATAAGCGCGATAATTTGGAACATCCAGATATCGGCTTTGCCTACCTACCACCGTATATAGGGAAGGGCTATGGGTACGAAGCGGCCAAAGCCGTAATGGATTTTGCACGAAAGACATGGAACATTACAACGCTTTATGGGGTGACGGTAGAATACAATATAGCTTCTATTGCCTTGCTCGAAAAGTTGGGTTTAAAGCGTGTGGGTGCCACCAATTTTGAAGGTGATGACGAAGAACTCTTGCTGTTTTCTACAGACGCCTAATTGCCTCCTTCATCAGGAAACTGAGTAGTTTCGTAAGCGCCCGCATCGGAAGGATTTGCCCTCGGAAAATTGTTAAGATCGAAAGGCACCAATGGTGTTGTTGGTGTTACGCCTAGGTTTTCGGCAGAAGAATTACCGCTCTCTACGTTAAAATTATTTAAGTTGATATTCTGAAAGAGGGGATCCTGATTCAACACACAATTGGTGTAATAAGTGCTGTTGTCCGTATTGTAATTTGGATCATCATCGAACTCACCTGTTGGATCTTCGAAGCGAATCACACTGTTGGTAAAGTTGAAGTTAAAAGACAGGGCGCTATTCTCGCTCTGAAACAAACCAATTTCTCGTTGATCACTACCATAAATTACACAATTATGGAAGTTGGCTGCGACCAAATCTGCCTCGGCTACGTCCGGGATAAAGTTGTCTATGGAAATGGTTGGGAAGGTTCTAAAACTATTCACCCAGTAATTGGTAAAAGTACAGTGGTTAAACTGATAGAAACCTCCTAGAGATAGTGCTAGGCTACTCTGACCGCTGTTTCCTATGACGACATTTTCGCCATAAACAGCCGAGTTTCTGGCCAAGATTCCGTTGTTGGCCGAATTGTAAATCTGTACGTTGGATAGGGTAGCGGTGAGGTCTCCGTCGTTGCCATCCATCAGTAAGCCTACTACGCTGTTCTTGATGGTGGTATGACTAAAGTAATGATCTGTACTCCCGTTGGTCAGCCAAATGGTTCCCCATTGCCCAGGGACAAAACCAAAGTCTGGTTCTAAGCGGTCGCCTTCAAAAATCACTTCGCCCTCTTGTAATTCTGGGTTGTTGCTTGGCTGTCCAAAGACTTTCATAGAAGCTTCATTGGCTACCAAAATTCCACTGTCCGAATGGAAATGAATTCGGGCGCCAGCTTGCACGGTTAGTGTTTCTCCGGAAGGTACGGCGGCATAGCCGTAAACCACATAAGGTTTTTCGCTGGTCCAGTTTAATTCGTCGCCCTCGAGCACAAAGCCCTCGATTAATATTTCGTTTCCTTCTTCGTCCTGTCCTAATGAAATGGTACCTACCATTCCTTCATCATCTAGCTCGGGGTACAGGAATACAGCATCTTGAACCAAGGTTACCAATTCTACGTTTTGTTGACTTCCGCCACTATCAAACTGGATTTGGTCAGTATACAAAAAGCTTAAATCGTCGGTTTGGTCGAGGATGTCGACGGTGGTTTCTATAAATATAAAGATGCTATCGTTGGCTAAAACCTGAACCTCGTCAAATACTTTCCCTGGGATTCCATCGACATTAAGTCGGTAGTTGGATTCTTCTCCACGCCCCAGTCTAAGGCTAGGGATGCTTACATCGTCGTCGCTACGGTTATACACCTTTAAACGATAAGTGCTCGATCCAATATTGCTAAAAACAGTGTCCAGGTAGACGGTATCCTTAGAGAATTCTAAGTTACCGGTGCTTGGTACGGTGTCGAAGTCGGTTCGGCAGGAACTCCAAAAAAGAAGGCTGCATAACACCGCCAGGCCATATAAGTACTTCATCCAAGTAATTTTGTCGTAAAAATATAACTTTTTATGAAGCCGTTTATTGCGATAGGGTATAAAAACAAGCAGGCAGCTGCGGTACCGTCCAAATTTCCCTCCTAATACTGCGCTCGATCGCGCGGAGGTACCGCAACCGCTAACCACACGGCCGCTGCCTTTTTGTTCTTATTTCTTCTTTTTATTTTTTCTAGCTGCCTTGCGACGCTCTGCTTTTATCTGCTCGTACTTACGAGTATTCGCACTAGCCTGTTTTCTGGCATTAACAGCTTGCTCACTGCCGTAATAACGGTCTGGGTTGCCGGGCATATAAGGGCCGGGTTTGTGCTCGTAGGGCTCTTCAACTACACTATATCCAACAATAATGACATCGCCCATCATCTCATAGTTTGGATACATCATTATTTCTAAGGGAGCATCTGTATCCAAATCTTGCATTTCTACGGGGTCGTATCCTATATATGTAAATTTTAGGGTGGCTCCTTCTATGAATTCAATCTCGAATAGGCCATCGAAGTCTGTAATGGCGCTCGCCTGATTGTCGCCATAAACAATATTTACGCCAGGTAAGGGAAAGCCTTCATCGTCTTTTACTACACCCTTTACATTTTGAGGCTTTATAGAATCCTTTTTTATCGTGTCTTTTTTAGTTTGAAGACTGTCCTTATTTTGTCGATAGTTTACTTTGATACCGCCAGCAATGCCTGTAAGATGGTTTGTTAAATCGGTGATGGGAAACACTTCTTGCAATTGCGCCTCCAAAACCATATTAAGCGTTACTTGCTTTTGTTCGTGATAGTTACCAAGCTGTTCATAAAACCGGTCGTATCCTTCTTTATAAACCTCTATGATGCTGCCACTAGCAGCCACTAAGCGATAACTTCCATCTACATTAGAATAACTAATATTACCGGTTCCTAGGTCTTCTAGCTTTACATCATTAATGGGCTGTCCGTCTTTGTCTTTTATATAGCCGGTAAGCATCACCTGCGATTTGTGCATGCTCCCAATCCCCAACGAGAGATAGGTGCTTTCTACCGGCTTTGGTTCGGGTCTTGGGTTGGCCATCAGGCTAAGTGGCAATAACACCGAAGCTGCCAATGGCGCTAAGTTCCATCGGGACTTTCGCTCTAGCTTGATCTCTCTATCCAACTGATCTTTCCGGAAACGACCACACAGATTATCGCCCGCATAAGCCAGCTTTACCAAGTCCTCATCTGTTGCTTGTGTAAAGTCGAAAACCTCCTTAGTACAGACAGCACAGTGCTTGCCTTTTTCTGTAGGGGTCATTTTGTTCCAATCTTCGTGACAGGGATTTGGGATGCTTATTTGGATAGATTTCTTCATGGTTCGATTATTTATTCGATACCTCGAAGTACTTTCAAATAGGACAATAAAAAAACGGCCATTGAGTGAACGGCCGTTTTCGATGAGGGAAAAGGATGTTTCCTAATTTTCTACAATGCGGATTTTAAATAGCTTATCCCAGTTTTTCCCAGTAACATATAAAATCCCAGGCTCTCCTTTATAGGCGACTCCGTTTAATACATCCAGTTCGTCATGTTGGGTAACCTGATCTTGCAATCCCTTGAGGTCGATAACACCTTCCACAGCTCCGCTACTCGGGTCTACAATTGCCAAAGCACTGCGTTGGTAGATATTGGCATAGATCTTTCCATCAACCCATTCTAGTTCGTTTACGTTCTTGATCTTGCTTTGGTGGGTATAGATCTCTATATAATCTTGTTCTGCTAAAGTGGCTGCGCTTAAGGTCCAAATTTTCTCCGTCCCATCGCTCTTAAATAAGGTGGTACCATCGTTACACAAGCCCCAACCTTGTAGACTGCTGCCATAAACAAAAGTTCCGGTTTGTTCCATCGTTGCCAAGTCGTAAATAAAGCCCGTCTTTTTTTGCCAGGTGAGTTGATAAATTTTGTCATCCAAAATGGTCAGGCCTTCTCCAAAAAACTGATCGCCTAGCTTTACACTATTTAAGACTTCCCCCGTTTTATAATCGGTCTTTCTAAGGGTAGACTCTGTGCGTTGCCCGGTGCTCTCGTATAAAGTATCGCCTACAAACTCTAAGCCTTGCGTATAGGCTTGCATATCGTGAGGATAGCTTTCTAACACCTGGTAGGTATATAAGGTTGGTGGGGCAGAAGCAACCATAGTGATATCACGGCTGATATCGTGGGTGTTTCCGTCTGTAGTAATGCGAGCCGCCAAAAGGCGTTTTCCCATTTTTAAATCTGCCAACGATAGCGTATAAGCACCATTACCATCTTGCTCTGTCAAGAGTTTGCCATCTAAAGTGTAGGCCACTTCGTCGATGCCTTTTCCTTTTTTGTCGATGATCGTAATAGATAGGCTTTGTTGTTGGTTATAGGCCTTTTCGTTTTGGTCGAATTGGATTTCGAATAAGGCACTGGAGTTTACCGCATCGTTGCCACAGCTGCTTAAAAGAATCGATAAGATCAACATTATGAATACGTTGGAACTTCCCTTCATTTTCTATAATTTTTTTGGCAAGATAGCCATTAATATTGATGTAAAAAACGCTTGTTATAACCTTAAAAGGACCGTATATTTGCACCGGCAAGTCCTACACAACCAGCTCCTGTTGAATCCCCCAGGGCGGGAACGCAGCAAGGGTATACGGTCGTAGCGGTGTGATGTAGGTAGCTTGCCATTTTTTGTACCCTAAAGTCGGGGATTTACTAGCGCATTTTTAGATTTAAGAGAATACTATTTAGGATGTTATTTTCAATCCTACTATCTTTAAAGTGCTATGAAACAACTTTATCTATTTTCCGTATTCTTTTTTTTGTGTTTTGGCGCCCAAGCGCAAGACCCAAACCTTATAGGCCAATGGTACCTCTATGAGATTCGTCTGGAGTTGGATCCTACGATATATATCGATGGTTGGAGCCCTTATGGCGACCCAGATTATCCGCAGATTTACCCAGACTTAATCGTTGCTGAAGATTTTAGTTTTACTGGTACTGGGGTGTGCAATACCTTCCAAGGAGACTGGGTACATCAAGGTAATGATGATTTTATATCCATATCCTATAGTGACACAGGTTTGGGCTGTGGGTTATACGAAGACGAGCTCGAAGGCCATTATATGACGCTCTTTCATGAAGATGTATACGTGCTCACAGGTGTTAACGATTTAGGCAATGGCCTCTTCGAGATGCTGATCGGCGGCGGCCCTTTTACAGGTTTGTATTTTTTAAGCGAACCCATCTTGGGCCTACACGAGGTAGAAGAATTAGGTTTTGTTTTAGGCCCCAACCCGGGCCAGGGATTAATAGAAGTTCGCTCTGATGAACCCTGGGACGAATTAAGTGTATATAACCTAAGCGGACAGCTGCTCTCCAGACATACAGAAGTGGTGGATCGCATAGACCTATCCAATTTGGCCGATGGACTCTACTTTATCGAGCTTTATGCAGGCGATGCTCGTGCCGTTCAGAAGTGGCTAAAGCAATAACAAGAGATACTCTTTACCAGATTAACCGAGCGATTTGTTGCAATTTTAGCGCAGTAACCGCATATTTGCGTGTTAGAATGAAGCACTATGTCTAAGATCGTTTTGATCACCGGCGCCTCTTCGGGTATTGGAAAAGCCATCGGAAATTACTTGCACCAGCAAGGCTATCGGGTTTTGGGAACCAGTCGGAACCCAGACAAATATCGTGACCAAGTTCCATTCGATTTACTACAGCTTGATGTCACTCAAGCGGCATCCATTAGCGCCTTGGCTGTTCGGGTAAAAAAGGAGTATGGACGATTAGACGTACTGGTGAATAATGCCGGTGTAGGGATTACGGGTCCATTGGAAGAGACTCCTAACGAGGAAGTTCGGAAGGCCTTCGAGACCAATTTATTTGGCCCGCTACAGCTAATCCAGGACATGCTTCCAATAATGCGGCCCCAAAAAAGTGGCTTAATAATCAATATTACTTCCATTGCCGGTTATATGGGTTTGCCTTACCGCGGAATCTATTCGGCCTCCAAAGGCGCTCTAGAAATAATTACAGAAGCCTATCGCATGGAGCTTAGACAATTTGGCATCCATATGACCAGTGTTGCGCCAGGCGATTTTGCCACCAATATCGCAGCAGGACGTTATCATGCTCCCGTTCTATCTGGTTCACCCTACGAAAAGGAATATGGCGAAACCCTGGAGATGATGAACGAGCACGTCGACCATGGCTCGGACCCTAACCAGATGGCTAAGGCTGTGGCAAACATTATCGATAGCTCCAAGCCTAAGGTCCATTATAGAGTAGGCGCATTTCTGCAAAAGTTTAGCATTATACTAAAGCGCATTCTGCCAGATACTTGGTACGAACGCATGCTGATGAACCACTATAAACTTAAGTAACTAGGTTTTCAACACTCCCTCTTAGAAAGTTTTAGCAAAATCGTTTTTTAGCGACTTAGTGTTGTTTATTTTTGCACAAAGTAAACCATAAACATCCTATGAAATTTTTCATCGATACAGCAAATCTGGACCAGATCCGGGAAGCACAAGACCTTGGCGTTTTAGACGGGGTTACTACCAATCCATCCCTGATGGCCAAAGAAGGAATCACCGGACGCGATAACATTATTAAACATTATGTAGACATTTGTGAGATTGTCGATGGAGACGTTTCTGCAGAGGTAATCGCCACAGAATTTGACGCTATGGTGGCAGAAGGCGAGGAACTCGCAGCGCTTCACCCACAAATCGTGGTAAAAGTACCTATGATTCGCGATGGGGTAAAAGCTATTAAATACTTTAGTGATAAAGGCATTCGTACCAACTGTACCTTGGTATTCTCTCCGGGACAAGCCATATTGGCTGCCAAAGCCGGTGCCACTTATGTATCTCCTTTTATCGGACGTTTGGATGACATTTCTACAGACGGGCTAAACCTAATTGCAGAGATTCGTCATATCTATGATAACTATGGGTTCGAAACGCAAATACTTGCAGCCTCTGTGCGCCATACCATGCATGTAATAGACTGTGCTAAGATCGGTGCCGATGTAATGACCGGACCGCTTTCTTCTATCGATGGCTTGTTAAAGCACCCACTAACCGATAGTGGATTGGCCAAGTTCTTGGCAGATTACCAGAAAGGGAACTAAGCAATAAAATATATAGAAAGAAGCCTCGCGATTGCGGGGCTTTTTTAGTTGTTGAGGTAACCTAACATCTGTTGTTCGATATGTCCTCCGAACAGGTTGGTATTCCCACTTACAATACTGCCGTCCGTATCCACAATCATCGATTTGTTGACAGAGTTGATGATCAACTTCATCTCTGCGATGTCGAAACGCTCGAACTGATATTCGTATTTAGGTTGATAGCCAGAAGCGCTGACAACCTGCTTCCATTTGCCAAAGTGAGTGTCGATATTGATTGCTATAAAGTCGAACTCTGGGTATTTATGGCGCAAATTGCTGGCTCGCTTATGGATCTTTTTATAATGAGAAACAGACTCTGCAGACCAGAAATAAAGTACCGTAGGTCTTTTAAAACAACTGTGTAGTTCTTTTACTTCGTGCTCTGTAGTGAGCAGAGCAAGGTTTGGGATGGTATGTCCTGGCGTTAGCTGTATGGTCGCTTCTGCGAGGCCAGTAAGCTCTTTATGATCACGTTCGTTAGAGCTTAAGTTGGTAAAGCGCTCTAGGATGTCCCATTCGTTATGTTCGTTTTGGGCATTGAGAAAATAACGCGCGGCCGCAGTTCGTAACAGGCTGTTGCGCAACGAATCGTTGGTGATCAAACTATCGATAAGCTCCATCTTATAACGGTTGTGCAAATAAGAGTCGCGGTTATAGGCCTGCTTGCCTTGGTATTGTTCGAAGGCCAAATTATCTAAGTAATAACCGATATAGCGGTAATAAGGATAATAGCTTCGCAATTCCTCGCTCCCCAGATCTACATGCTTCCTAAAATCGTAAAAAGACTGTGGGATGGGTTGGGTGGTATCGTACACTTGTCTACGCAAATTGGCCGCGATAAACAATTCACGCTTAGAGTAAAAATCGTAATCGATGGAAGCGCGAACCACATCCTTATAGCCTTTACTTGGGCGCTCACGAATCACAAAGTCTTCGTATACGGTAGTGCGGTTACGCTTTAAAGAATCCAGGGCCTCTTCGAATTGAGCGGCTGGCAACTTATACATTCCTGGCAACAGGCTATTCTCCTGCTCGTTCAGCAAAAAGAGTTCCATCATCAGGTTGTTTTTACCGGCACCCTTACCAGTATAAGTAAGCGATTCGTCAAACTCCATAGTATTTACCCGAAACATCAAACTGTCGCCTGGTTCCAAATACATGGCCTGATATTCGAAGTGACTAAAAAAGTAAATGCCGGGCTCAAGGCCTTCTAGCTGATACTTAAAAAAGTTGTCTTGGTCTAAGTAAACGGTATCGATAATGCGTCGGCTTTGAGACAAAACCACATAATCCTTTTTAGGGTTTACGATTTGTCCGCCCACCCAGGCAGAGCCGCAACTATTATTGTCACCATGATTACAGGCGACCAATAGCGGGGATAACAGAAGCAGTAGAAGTATTTGTTTTATCAGATGCAACACCATTTATTAGTAACGCAAAAATAAAGGTCTGTAGGCGCGCCTCGTGTTAATTAGGCGTTAAAACATAGCCAACGCCTCCTCAACACTTCTGCGAAGTGGCTAAAATTGGCCAAATCCATTAACATTCGCAGGGCATGCCGTATAAAGTGAGCGCATTATTGACTATTTTTGCAGCAAATTTGAAGACCTATGCTTTCAGTATCCAATCTATCGGTACAATTTGGTAAACGCATCCTTTTTGACGAGGTAAACACTCAGTTCATTCAGGGGAATTGCTACGGAATCATCGGCGCCAACGGTGCTGGGAAATCAACCTTTCTTAAAATCATCTCTGGGCAGCAGGATGCTACTTCCGGACATGTGCATCTTGAGCCAGGTAAGCGTATGTCTGTATTAGAGCAGAACCACAATCGCTTTGATGAGTATCCGGTATTGGAAACCGTGGTGCGCGGTAACAAGGATTTGTTCGAGATAAAAAGCCAGATCGATGCCTTATACGCAGACTATAGCGACGAGAATGCCGAAAAGATCGGAGAGCTACAAGTAGCCTTCGAAGAGATGAACGGTTGGAATGCCGATAGCGATGCAGCGGCCATGTTGTCTAACTTGGGCATTAACGAGTCTTTGCATTATATGAATATGGCAGACTTGGACGGAAAGCAGAAGGTTCGAGTACTTCTAGCGCAGGCCTTGTTTGGAAACCCCGATGTGCTTATCATGGATGAGCCTACCAACGATTTGGATTACGAAACTATCAGTTGGTTGGAAACCTTTTTGGCCAACTACGACAACTGCGTGATTGTGGTTTCTCACGACCGTCACTTTTTGGATGCGGTATGTACGCATATCTCCGACATCGACTTTGGGAAGATCAACCACTATAGCGGTAATTATACCTTTTGGTACGAAAGTAGCCAGCTAGCGGCGCGACAACGGGCTCAGCAAAACAAAAAGGCCGAAGAAAAGAAAAAGGAGCTGCAAGAGTTTATTTTGCGCTTTAGTGCCAACGTGGCCAAGAGCAAGCAGGCCACCTCTCGTAAAAAGATGTTGGAAAAGCTCAACGTAGAGAGCATCAAACCTTCGAGTCGCCGCTATCCAGCCATTATTTTTGAGCGCGAGCGTGAGGCAGGCGACCAAATATTAAACATCGAGGGGCTAAGCGCCAGTTTAGAAGGGGAGACCTTGTTTAAAAATGTAGACATCAACCTAGCCAAGGGCGATAAGGTGGTGATCTATTCGCGCGATTCGCGTGCTACTACCGCTTTTTACCAAATCATCAACGGCAAGCAAAAAGCCGATGCCGGAAGCTATTCTTGGGGGGTTACTACCAACCAGAGTTATTTGCCGCTAGACAATAGCGACTTTTTTAATAACCAAATGTCTTTGGTAGATTGGTTGCGCCAATGGGCTACCACCGAAGAGGAGAAGGAAGAAGTTTACTTACGCGGCTTCCTTGGGAAGATGCTTTTTAGTGGAGAAGAAGCCCTAAAGCAATCCAATGTATTGTCTGGAGGAGAAAAGGTGCGTTGTATGTTATCGCGTATGATGATGATGCGTGCCAATGTGGTGATGCTAGACGAGCCTACCAACCACTTAGACTTAGAGTCCATTACGGCCTTCAACAATTCTTTAAAGAACTTTAAAGGAACCGTATTGTTTACCACCCACGACCATGAATTTGCACAAACCGTCGGTACTAGAGTCATCGAGCTCACTCCAAATGGAGTCATTGACCGCTACGCGACTTTCGAAGAGTATATGGGCGATAAAAAGATCAAAGAATTAAGAGATAAATACTACGCGGTTAACGTATAAAAAAAGCCCGGTTCGACACCGGGCTTTTTTATTATCTCAGGCTTGCGCCAAAATCTTTCTCGAAGCGCTGTTGCAGCTTACCCATGATCTTATCGATCTGTTTGTCGGTAAGGGTTTTTCGCTCGTCCAGCAGGGTAAAGCTAAGGGCATAGCTCTTTTTACCTTCAGGCAGGTTTTTACCCGTGTATACATCGAACAGACTTACGTCCTTAAGCAACTGCTTTTCTGTTTGGAAGGCGGCCTGTTGCAATTCACCAAAAGAAATCGCATCATCCAACAGCAGGGCGAAGTCTCTTTTTACCTTTGGGTACTTCGGAATAGGAGCCACCAAAAAGTTGGTGGTCGGCACGGCGGCCACGATGGCGTCCCAGTCGAAATCTGCAAAGAGCACTTGTTGGTCTAGCCCGAAGGCCTTAGATAGTTTTTTGCTAATCACTCCAAAACGAACAAGTTCCTTTTTGCCCAAGGTCCAGCGGATGCCTTCCGAGTAACAATCATCTTCCAGCGCCTTTTCTCCAAAGCCTTTAACGCCTAGTGTATCGAGTAGGGAAGCCACCACGCCTTTTCCGTAGAAAAAGTCGGTAGGGCCTTTGGCCACATTCCAAGAAGATGGATGGCGATCGCCCACTAGGGTAAGGGCCAAATGGTTTTGTTCTTGGCGGCCAGATTCGTATTGGTGGTAGGTTTTTCCAAACTCGAAGAGTTGGATACGGCTTTGTTTGCGGTTTAAATTGTAGGCCGCAGACTCTAAGGCCCCAAAGAGCATATGTTGACGCAGGGCGCCCAACTCGGTACTTAAAGGGTTAATCGGGCCAATGGTGCGACTATCGTCTATGCTATCGGTAAGGGCATTATGCGCTGGGTTGCCTAGAGAGTTGTTAAGCATCTCGTGGAAGCCTAAGGCCGTAAGATGGTTCCCAGCCTTGTCTTGTAATTTGTGGTCTTCTACCACCGCTGTCTGGGCAATAGAGGCATTAAGTTTACTAGTAAAGCCGATGTTGTTATAGCCGTATACACGCAAGATCTCTTCGATGATGTCTACCTCGCGGGTCACATCGTTGCGGTAAGCAGGTACCAACATCCCGATACCAGATTCGGTGACGTTTTGGATTTTGATGTCCAAGGAAGTCAAAATGCTTTTGATGGTCTCTCGCGGGATTTCTTCCCCGATCAGGGCTTTGGCCTTATCGAAGTTTAAAACTACTTCGTGGTCCTGAACCTTGTTGGGGTAAATGTCAATAATGTCGCTAGTGACTACCCCACCGGCTACCTCTTCCAATAAGATGGCAGCACGCATTAGGGCGTATTCTGTAATGTTCGGGTCTATTCCACGCTCGAAGCGGAAGGAAGCGTCGGTGTTTAAACCATGGCGTTTGGCTGTCTTACGAACGCTTACAGGGTCGAAATAGGCGCTTTCCAAAAAGATGGAGGTCGTCCCTGCTGTAACTCCGCTATCGATTCCACCAAAAACTCCGGCAATACACATAGGCTTTTCGGCATCGCAGATCATCAGGTCCTCTTCGTGTAATTCGCGCTCTACTTCGTCTAGGGTAGTAAATTTGGTGCCCGCAGCAACGGTTTTTACCACCACCTTGTTCCCGCTCACCTTGGCGGCGTCGAAGGCATGTAGGGGTTGTCCCAATTCGTGCAGTACATAGTTGGTTACATCCACCACATTGTTAATGGGGCTAAGGCCGATGGCCTTAAGCCTGTTCTGTAACCAGGCTGGCGATTCGCCTACCTTTAGGCCGCTGATGGTCACCCCACAATAGCGCGGAGCCCGTTCTTTGTCTTCTACCTCTACGTCTATCTTTAACGAACGGTTATCTACATGGAAGCTGGTCGTCCCAGGAGTGATTAATTCTTTGGTTTCGCCCTGCTGTTGCATCCCGGCTTTTAAATCGCGGGCCACACCCCAGTGGCTCATGGCATCGGCGCGGTTAGGGGTAAGACCAATTTCGAAAACTTGGTCATTCTCTACTTCAAACACATCGGCGGCAGGGGTTCCAGGTATAAGTTTGGCGTCCAACACCATAATCCCATCGTGGCTTTGGCCCAAGCCTAGTTCGTCTTCGGCGCAGATCATCCCCATGCTTACTTCGCCACGGATCTTCCCTTTTTTAATGGTCCAAGGTTCTCCTTCGGCGCTGTAAAGGGTAGTCCCAATGGTGGCTACTGGTACTTTTTGTCCAGCGGCTACGTTGGGTGCACCACAGACAATTTGTACAGGTTCATCGGCACCGATGTTTACGGTGGTGAGATTTAATCTGTCTGCATTTGGGTGCTGCTCGCACGTAAGTACTTCTCCTACTACAATGCCTTGCAAACCACCTTGTACAGAACTAAAGGCTTCTACGCCTTCAATCTCGAGCCCGAGATCGGTAAGCAGCTCGCCTGTTTTTTCGGGCGACCAGTCTGTATCGATAAATTGTTTAAGCCAGTTATAGGAGATCTTCATGGGTGTGCCAATTTTAAGCCTACAAAGATAAAATATTGGGGATAGGATTCAAACAAACGCCCCATTTTCGTACTTTTCCGAAATGCCACAAACCATCTGCCTTTCCGCTTGTTTTGCTTCCCTGCGTTTACTGGGGGCTATCGCACTAACATCCCTGGTCTTTGGCGCCTGCCAAAAGCAGGCTCCCAAACCCCTCCCGGGGCATTGGCAGGGCCAGCTGACCCTGCAAGACCAGCGCATACTGCCTTTCGACTTAGAGTGGAAAAACGACAGTTTAATGATTGTGGCCAATGCCAGCGAGCGGGTAGCATTTATCGATATCGAGTACAGCGGCGACAGCATTTTTATTTACCACCCGGTTTTCGAAGGCGAGTTTAGAGGCGTGGTTGGGCAAGACCAAATACAAGGGCAGTGGGTAAAACCTAGCCTAGAACGCTATGTGCCTTTTAAAATGGAGCGTACCGACGCCCCGCGCTTTACCACAACAGACCCGGCCACAGAAGATGCCGGGGGCGAGTGGGAGCTGATTTTTAGTGCCCACGACCCACAAGAGCGTTATATCGCCAAGGGCATCTTTAACCAAGCAGACCAGCAGGTAACCGGCACCATACGTACCACAACGGGCGACTACCGTTTTTTGGAAGGCGTGATGGACAGAGACACTTTAAGGCTCTCTACCTTCGACGGGGCCCATGCTTTTTTGTTCGAGGCAGCGGTACGCGATAGCCTGATCTACGGGTTTTTTTACAGCGGAAACCATTGGAAGGAACCCTTTAGCGGGGCACGCCACCCTGGTTATAAGCTGCCAGACCCTAACAGCCTAACCTATCTTAAAGAAGGCTTCGACCGCTTCGATTTTAGTTTCCCCAACGAGCAGGGCCTAATGGTCTCTCTAAGCGACCCAGGCTATCAAAACAAAGTAGTGGTGGTACAAATTATGGGGACTTGGTGCCCCAATTGTTTGGAAGAATCTAAATTTTTGGCCAACTACGCCCGCGAAAAGGCCCATCCAGATCTGGCCTTTGTATCGCTGGCCTTCGAGTATGCCGATAGCGAGGCCCGCGCTTGGAAGGGCATAAACCGCCTAAAAGACCACCTAGAAATACCTTATCCCATCCTTTTGGCCCAGCAGGGGAGCAGCAGCAAGACCTCTGCCAACGAAAAGTTGCCCATGCTAAACCATATTATTTCTTATCCCACCTTGCTTATTATAGATAAGCAAGGCCAAGTACAATACATCCACACGGGGTTTAACGGCGAAGCGACCGGGGAGAAGTATACCGAGTTTGTGGAGGGGTTTGAAGATACCATTCAAGCGGTTCTGAATAACTGAAAGGCCTTTTCCCAACAAACCGTTAATTAACACCGCATTTCTGTATTTAACAGCCCTTTAACCCTTTAGGGGGCTGTAGGGCTCTACATTTACTCCTGCAATCAACTAACGAACATGTCCACTATTTACACCTATATGGTGCTGCTGCTCTCGGCGGTGCTGCTGGTCTTCTTTTAAGAGATATAATTCCAGATGTTACGGAATTTGGCCAAGGCGGCATAAGTTCGCCTAATACCTGCATTTTCGGGGACTTCCAAACCAGGATCTGCCTTAAGTAGGGCGATAGCCTCACTACGGGCTAGCCCTAATATTTCACTATCCTTAACCAAATCTGCAATACGGAGGTTTAATACCCCGCTCTGTTGGGTGCCCATAATATCACCAGGTCCGCGTAGCTTTAGGTCGGTCTCTGCAATCTCGAAGCCATCGTTGGTGCGTACCATGGTCTCCATACGGGTTTTGGCGTCGGCGGTAAGCTTAAAGCTGGTCATCAGGATGCAAAAGGACTGTTCTGCCCCTCGGCCCACACGGCCGCGGAGCTGGTGCAGCTGCGATAAACCAAAGCGTTCGGCGCTTTCTACTACCATCACAGAGGCATTGGGCACGTTTACACCCACCTCGATTACAGTGGTGGCTACCATAATCTGGGTTTCCCCATTGGTAAAACGATTCATTTCGTAGTCTTTATCGGCCGGTTTCATCTTGCCATGCACTATAGAGATCTGGTACTGCGGCATGGGGAATTCGCGGCTAATGCTCTCGTAACCGTCCATCAGGTCCTTATAATCGAGGGCTTCGCTCTCTTTAATGAGGGGGTAAACCACATAGATTTGCCTTCCTTTGGCGATTTCGTCCTTTAAAAACCTAAATACCTTTAAACGGTTGCTGTCGAATCGGTGAACTGTGCGGATGGCTTTTCGTCCCGGAGGCAATTCGTCGATCACACTAATATCGAGGTCGCCATACAAGCTCATGGCCAAGGTTCGGGGGATGGGTGTGGCGGTCATCACCAAAATATGGGGCGGGTTTACATTTTTAAGCCAAAGCTTGCTTCTTTGTGCTACCCCAAAACGATGTTGCTCGTCGATAATGGCCAAGCCTAAATTTTTAAATTTTACCTTTTCTTCGAGTAGGGCATGGGTGCCAATAAGCAGTTGTAATTCGCCATTTTCTAGTTTTTCGTGTATTTCTCGTCTTTCTGAAGTATTACTTGAGCCTGTTAATAGTAAAACACTGATTTCAAGATTATTGCACCATTCTAGTAAACCATTATAGTGCTGGACTGACAAAATTTCAGTAGGGGCCATTAAACAGGCTTGGAATCCGTTGTCAAGTGCGATGAGCATTGACATGAAGGCTACTATGGTCTTTCCGCTTCCGACGTCTCCTTGCAATAAGCGGTTCATCTGAGCCCCGCTGCCCATATCCTTCCTAATTTCTTTGATCACTCGCTTTTGTGCCTCGGTTAATTGGAAGGGTAAATGCTCGTTAAAAAAGCGGTTAAAATAATCGCCGACCTGCTCGAAGGGGAAGCCCTTAATTTTGGATTTATGGACCATATTTTTTCGAATTAGCTGCAGTTGGATGTAAAAAAGCTCTTCGAATTTCAATCTAAATTGTGCCTTGGCCAAGGCATTGGTGTCTGTAGGGAAATGGATATTAAATAGGGCTTTGCTCTTTGGCATCAATTTAAGCCGATCTAACAGGTCTTGGTTTAAGGACTCTTCGAAAGGCCCTGGAGCCCCTTTAAACAATTGTTGCAGCAAAGTATTCATCACTCTGTTGGTAATTCCGCTATTACTGAGCTTCTCGGTAGAGGGGTAGATGGGTTGAAGGGCAGAACGCAGGCTTTTTTGGTGTTCTTCCAATACTTCGAGCTCTGGGTGGGGCATAGAATAGGTCTTGCCATAGCGGTTTACCCGCCCAAAGGCGACATAGGCGGTGTTTAGTTTTAGCTGTTCTCTAATCCATTTTATCCCTCTAAACCAGACGAGCTCCATACTGCCTGTATCGTCCATATAGGTTGCTACCAGGCGCTTGCCACGCTTTTGCTCTACTGTTTTAATATGGGTAATCTTACCTATGATTTGTAACTCTGCCTTGCTATCTGCTAGCTCGTTGATCTTATGATAGCGGGTCCGATCCAAATAGCGATTGGGGAAGAGGTGGATGAGGTCTTGCAAGGTCTGAATGCCCAATTCTGCTCTTAAAAGGTTGGCCCGGTTGGGACCTACCCCTTTGAGGTATTCTATGGGTGTTTGCAAATAATTGGTATTCATCAACACGAATTTACTTAATTTGGCTTTAGATTGAACCACCTATGAAAAACTTGCTATTCTCCTTGTTTTTATTGCCCTTGCTCGCCTTGGGCCAACAGACTGATTATCTGGATGTAGCAAAAATAGGGGCCTTGGTGCAGTTCGATACCCTGCAAAGAACGGTCAGTGGCAAGCAGCATTTGGCCTTTACCGTACTACAAGACGTAGATTCGCTTTACCTCGATGCTCACAATATGCGCATAGAAGAGACAGCATATAAAGGCATAAGAATTTCAGCAACCCCAGATAAAATATGGTTTAGCAGCAGTTTTAAAGCCGGGAAGGCGTACGAGGTGGTTTTTCATTATTCCGCAACGCCCAAGCAAACCCTCTATTTTATACAAGACCAAATTTGGACACAGGGACAGGGTAAATACACCTCCCATTGGTTGCCCAGCCTAGACGATACCAACGATAAGATTGAATTCGACCTTAGCATAATAGCACCTTACGGCAAGATGGTCGTTGCGAACGGCCAAATGGTAGGCATAGATACCCTGGAGGATGGTATGCTGTGGAACTTCCAAATGGATGCGCCCATGCCCAGCTACTTAGTGGCATTGGCCATTGGCGATTTTACCATAGAAGAGCGCCAAAGCAGCTCTGGCATCCCTATAGAATTATACCTAGACCGCAAAGATTCGCTGCTTTTTGAGCCTACGTTTAGGTATACCGAGCAGATTTTCGACTTTTTTGAGCAGGAGATCGGCATCCCTTACCCCTGGAAGGTTTATAAGCAGGCTGCGGTAAAGGACTTTTTGTATGCGGGGATGGAAAACACCACCCTGACGCTGTTTTCTAACTCCTTTGTGGTAGACTCCATAGGTTTTAACGACCGTAACTACGTAAATGTAAACGCCCACGAGCTGGCCCATCACTGGTTTGGAAATTTGGTAACCGCCTCCTCTGGCAGTCACCATTGGTTACAGGAAGGTTTTGCTACCTACTATGCGTATTTGGCAGAGCGCGAAATCTTTGGCGAAGAATATTTTTACCGCAAGCTCTACGATAGCGCCGAGCAGCTTAGGTTAATGAGTGAGCAGGGGCAGGGGCAATCGCTGTTAGACCCCAAGGCTTCTTCGCTTACTTTTTACGAGAAGGGCGCCTGGGCCTTACACAGCCTGCGCCAAGCCATGGGGCCTGATGCTTTCCGCCAGGCTGTAAATAATTATTTGGCAAAACATGCCTTTGGCAATGCAAACAGCGACGACTTTTTGGCTCAAGTAGCCGCTGCCAGTCCCGAGTTCGATGTAGTAGGCTGGCGTAAACAGTGGTTAGAGCAAACGGCCTTTCCCATAGAACGTGCTTATAACTTACTGGTAGCAAGCCCAGACATGGAGACTTTGTTTGGGATCCAGGCTTACCGCAACGAGCCTATGGCAGAAAAGCAGGAGCAGCTAATGGCGGTAATTGAAAACGGAACGCCTTACCAGGCAGAAGAGGCCATTCTTCAGCTTTATGAAGAACCCTACGAGCTTACCAAATACCATATTTTGGCAGGGCTGATGCACGAGCATTGGTCTGTACGCCAAGCCGTGGCTGGCATTGTACAAGACATCCCAGAGGTGATTAAGCCGCGTTTCGAGGGCCTATTAGAAGACGATTCTTACCTTACTCGCGAAATGGCCTTATTGGCCCTGTGGAGCAGTTACCCCGAGGAGCGCGTTCGCTATTTGGACGCCACTCAGCTTATGGTAGGCTTTCATAACAAAAACATCCGTTTAATGTGGCTGGTATTGGCCCTTTATACCGCAGATTATAAGCCCTCTGCACATCCCATTTTTGCGACAGAATTGGCTAGTTATACCAGCGACGTATATGGGATGGAGATTCGGCAGACAGCCTTTCAGTACCTAAAAGAGATGGATCTGTTTAATGGCGACATTCTGGAAAACCTACTGCAGGCCTGTACCCACCACCAATGGCGGTTTAGAGACTTTGCCCGGCAGATGCTCGATGAGCTGCTGCAGGACGAACAAAAGAAAGCGAATTTGCTAGAGAATCGCGCTAATTATCCTTTAAGAGAGCAGGAGTACCTCGATAGGGCCCTAAGTAAATAATTCGGCCACTTCCTTTTTGATATAGGCTAAGGCCTTTTGGGATGGCGTTACTTCTTCCATAAAATTACGGAGCAAATATTCTCTAAAGCTATCGGCAGAGCCGTTCTTTTCGTGCATGGCGCCTTGACGAATAATGTGAATGGTGGCGTTTTTGGCCGCGTTGATCAAATTCCAGCATTCTGGGGTCACATAGATCTGCTGAGTTACATTATGATCGAATTCCTGCTCGATGCTCTTAATAAGCAGGCTTTCGTATTTGTCTACCTCGTCCGCAAAGGGTTTAACACGTATTAAAAGCTTATTTGGATCTATGCGTTCCAATAGCAGTGTAAGGCGTTCGTAGGCTTGCATCCGCATGGGCAGTACCTTGTTTTGGGCTTCTTTTTGGATCAGGTAGCGCCGGCGGCCTTCTTCGTTGGCGGTATGGCCTTTAAAGAAGTAATATGCCACAATCCCCACTACCACTGCTGGTAGTAAGTAGGCAAAATAGCTGATGACTTGGGTCATTTCTTCCATAATTCTCGCAGGTTTTTAACAAACATAAGTTTTTTTAGGCAGATAGCAAATCGGGTATTTGCGGTGGTTCGCTAAGTAATTAAGGATTAGGATTGCTCTTGCTTCCCGCCCAAATGCACACAGTCTTTTAACGCTTGCATGGACAAAAATGGTATGGCATCCTTCTCGTACATATAGGTTTTAGAAAGCGCTTTAGACAGATGATGGTCGTCTACATTCATCTCGATATCGGTCATCACAAATTGACAGGGATGCTCGTAACCTGCAGCATGGGTAATTTCTATAAATTCTTTACGGAAGGTCTTAAAATACTGGGCTACGCGGTCGCGCTTTAACGGCACATCAATACCGCGTTGCAACCATTTACTCTGGGTTGCCACCCCCGATGGACAGCGGTTGGTATGGCAAATCTGTGCCTGTATACATCCAATGCTCATCATGGCTTCGCGGGCCACATTAATTACATCTACCCCCATGGCAAAGGCCATGGCTGCTTTTGCAGGGAAGCCTAATTTCCCGCTCCCGATAAAGACCACCCGCTTTGTGAGTCCCTTTTCCTGAAACAGCCTATAGAGGTCGCTAAAACCATAGACCCATGGCAGGGAAACATGGTCTGCGAAACTCGGAGGGGCAGCCCCTGTTCCGCCTTCGCCACCATCTACGGTGATAAAATCTGGGCCTTTACCGCTGCTTTTCATTAGGTCGGTAAGGGTTTGCCAATCGTCTAGTTTGCCGATAGCAGCTTTAATGCCAACAGGCAGGCCAGTAGCCTCTGCGATTTGCTCTACCAAAGCCAAGAGTTCTTCTACGGTGCTAAAAGCAGTATGGTTTGGAGGAGATAGCACATCCTTGCCAACTTCTACACCTCTAATCTCTGCAATTTCTTTACTGATTTTCGACCCAGGAAGCACGCCACCTTTCCCTGGTTTTGCCCCTTGAGACAGCTTTATTTCTATGGCTCTGATATAGTTATGTTCTTTTACTAGATCGACCAGTTTTTGCAAACTAAAGCGGCCGCTTTCGTCTCGAATCCCAAAGTAGCCTGTCCCAAAGTGAAAGATTACGTCACTGCCGTTGCAATGATAGGGTGAGAGCCCCCCTTCGCCTGTATTGTGGTAGGCATGGGCCAGTTTGGCCCCTTGGTTGAGCGATTCTATCGCACGCGCAGATAAAGATCCAAAACTCATGGCCGAAACATTAATCACAGAAGCTGGGCGATAAGGCCGCCGTCTTTTGTTGTACGCTCCCATCACCTTGGCCGATGGTAAAAACCCGGGGTCTTGTATGTTTGGGTGGCCCTCGGGTAATTTATAAGGAATCATGGCATTATTGATAAAAATGTGCTGATGCGCATTGATATCGCGATCGGTGCCAAAGCCTTCATAATTGTTTTCCTTTTTTGCCGAAGCATAGATCCAACTCCGCTCTATGCGGTTAAAGGGGAGTTCTTCTCGATTGTTGGCCACAAAGTATTGCCGCATTTCGGGCCCTATACTTTCCAGCCAATAGCGAATATGCCCGATCACCGGAAAGTTATGGCTAATGGTGTGCCTGCGCTGTAATACATCTCTAAGGGCGACCAACGCCAAAACAACTAAAACCCAACCCCACCAAGGAATGTTTGCCAAAAATGTTTGTACTGCCTCCATTTACTGTGCTGCCAAATAATCGATGGCCAATTGAGTTAATGCCTTTACGCCAAGCTTCATCCCAGCGTCTTCTACGCGAAAATCTGGGGTATGATGCGAAAACGAATCCTCAGATTCTGGGTCCATTCCTCCGAGGAAAAAATAAAAGCCGGGGATTAATTCTTGATAATAAGAAAAGTCTTCGCCTCCAGTGGTCGCCTTTTGCGGTACCACATAATCTGCGCCGGCCACATGCTGAAGGCTAGGCAACATTTGGGTCACCAGCTCTGGATCGTTATAGGTAACCACCGTATTGTTTTGCCATTTTATGCTAGCACTTCCGCCATAAGCCTTGGCTATTTCTGCAGCCATCTCATCCATACGTCTCATTATCATGCTGCGCATGTCTGGGTCTAAAGTCCGCACCGTCCCGATTAGCTCTGCGCTTTCTGGGATGATATTAAAGCGTACTCCTGCGGTTATCTTGCCAACAGTAATTACTGCAGCCTCATCGACCAATCGGGCCTCGCGCGAGATGATGGTTTGGAAGCCATCGATGATCTTGGCCGAGATTAAGATAGGATCTACCCCAGACCAAGGGGCCGAACCATGGGTTTGCTTGCCTTTTACATTCACCACAAAACGCTCGACAGCGGCCATGGTGCCCCCACTTTTATAACGTATGGTACCTACAGGGGTTCCGGAGTTGATGTGCAAGCCAAAGATGGCGTCTACATCCGGAGATTTTAGTACGCCTTCTTTTATCATCAATTTGGCCCCGCCTTCTTCTCCTGGTGGCGGACCTTCTTCCGCAGGTTGAAAGATAAACTTAACTGTTCCGTGTATTTTGTCCTTATGCGCCGAAAGCACTTCGGCGACACCCATTAAAATCGCAATATGAGTATCGTGCCCACAGGCATGCATCACCCCGGTTTCTGTGTCTAGGAACGTGGTGGTCACCTCGCTTTTATAAGGAAGTTCATTGCGTTCTGTTACCGGCAGCGCATCGATATCTGCGCGCAAGGCAACTACTTTACCAGGATGATCACCCTTAAGCAAGCCTATTACGCCGGTTTTGGCGATTCCTGTTTCTACTTCCATCCCTAAGCTGCGCAGATGTTGAGCGATTACCTCGGCTGTTTTAAATTCGCGGTTGGAAAGTTCGGGGTTTTGGTGGAAGTGATGCCGCCAGTCGATAACCTTTTCTTCGACTTGATCTATTGACGCCACTAGGGCTTTATCCATCTGAGCGTATCCTGTCCAAATTGTCAGGCTAAAGAGGATGCAAAGGGTAGTTTTAAGCATGGTAATTGTTTGGTTTTAGGCTACCTAATTTAGGTAAAATTTTCTAGCGAGTAGGTTGTTCATAATTTCTTCTGATTCCACCTAGTTAGTCCTTGCTAAATTCTGTATTTTTCATCTTTCGCAAATCAAGCCCATACCAACTCTTGCAATCTTATTTAGATCAGCTTAACGATGCACAAAAAGAGCCTGTCCTTCAGAAGGATGGGGCTATGATCGTTATTGCGGGTGCAGGGTCGGGCAAGACGCGGGTGCTTACTTATCGCATCGCTTATTTGATGGAACATGGAGTAGATCCGTTTAATATTTTAGCTCTGACCTTTACCAATAAGGCTGCCCGCGAGATGAAAAAGCGGATTGCCCAAATAGTTGGAAGTAGCGAAGCCAAGAACCTTTGGATGGGGACCTTCCATAGCATCTTTGCCAAGATCCTTCGCTTCGAGGCAGATAAGCTGGGTTATCCGTCCAATTTTACCATCTATGACACCCAAGATTCGCAAAGCGTCATTCGGGCCATTATCAAGGAGATGCAACTCGATAAGGACATCTATAAATACAAGCAGGTTTATTCGCGTATCTCTAGTTATAAAAACAGCCTGATTACCGTTAAGGCCTATTTTAATAATCCAGAATTGATGGAAGCCGACGCCATGGCGCGTATGCCTAGGCTTGGCGATATCTATAAGGCCTATGTAGACCGTTGCTTTAAGGCAGGGGCCATGGATTTTGACGATCTGTTATTGCGCACCAACGAGCTGCTAACGCGTTTTCCGGAGGTATTGGCCAGGTACCAGGATCGGTTTCGCTACATCTTGGTCGATGAGTACCAAGATACCAATCACAGCCAGTATTTAATCGTTCGAGCTTTATCCGATCGGTTTCAAAACATCTGTGTGGTAGGAGACGATGCCCAAAGTATCTATGCTTTTCGCGGAGCCAATATCAACAACATCTTAAACTTCCAAAGAGATTATGACGACGTAAAAGTGTATCGTTTGGAGCAGAATTACCGTTCTACCAAAAACATCGTTCACGCGGCCAATTCTATTATCGAGAAAAACCAAAACCGTTTGGACAAAGTGGTATGGACGGCCAACGATACAGGAAGCAAAATATTGGTTAATCGAAGCATGACCGATGGAGACGAAGGGCGATTTGTAGCCAGCTCTATATTCGAGACTGCCATGAACAACCAATTGCCACATAGTGAGTTTGCTGTGCTATACCGTACCAATGCACAGTCGCGTGCCATAGAGGATGCCCTGCGTAAAAGAGACATCCCTTACCGCATTTATGGAGGCTTGAGTTTCTACCAGCGCAAAGAAATAAAAGATGTTTTGTCTTATCTACGCCTTATTCTAAACCCTAAGGACGAAGAAGCGCTGAAACGGGTTATCAATTATCCTGCTAGAGGGATAGGACAAACCACCATGGACAAACTAATCGTAGCGGCCAATCACTACGATCGCTCCATCTTCGAGGTGATGTCCAACTTAGATAAGATCGACCTTAAGATCAACAAAGGAACCACGGGGAAATTGCAAGACTTTGTGACCATGATTCGCAGCTTTCAGGTCATGGAGCAAACAGCAGATGCCTTTCAGATTGCAGAACATGTTACTAAGAAGACAGGGTTGGTTACCGAGCTAAAAAAGGATGGAACTCCAGAAGGAATTGCACGGATAGAGAACATTGAAGAGCTACTAAACGGGATGCGCGATTTTGTGGAAGGCCAAAAAGAAATCGACCAAGCCGATGGATCGCTCTCTGAGTTTTTAGAGGACGTGGCCTTAGCTACCGATCTGGACAACGATACTGGTGACGACAATCGCGTGGCCTTGATGACGGTCCACTTGGCAAAAGGATTGGAATTTCCGTATGTGTATATTGTCGGGATGGAAGAGGATTTATTTCCGTCTGGTATGAGCATGAATACCCGAGCCGAGTTGGAAGAAGAGCGACGGTTGTTTTATGTGGCACTTACTCGGGCAGAGAAACGCGCTACTCTTACCTACGCTCAAAGCCGGTATCGCTGGGGAAAACTGATCGATGCAGAACCTAGTCGCTTTATAGAGGAAATAGAACCAGATTTTCTGGAATATCTAACTCCTATCACCGAGCATCGCTATAAGCCGCTTATCAATAGCGACATATTTGGTGATGTAGACCCTTCTAAGCTAAGGATCAAGAAACCGGTAAGCGGGAAACCACCTTCTGGACCCAGCCCTGCACAATTGCGCAAGCTGCGTAAATTAAAACCTGCTGTTTCTTCTTCAGCGCCAAAAGTGGACTTATCTGGCCTAGAAGTAGGGAGTAAGGTAGAGCATCAGCGTTTTGGAAAAGGGAAGGTTATAAAGATTGAAGGGGTAGGTGCCGATACCAAAGCAGAGATCAACTTTGATAAAGGAGGTTTAAAAAAGCTCCTACTGCGCTTTGCCAAACTAAATATTCTGGACTAATCTACAGCTGTAGCGTTTAAATACTGCGATACATAGGCTTCTATTTGCCCGTACATATTTTCTATATCTGCCGGTGCCCAATTAAAAAAGTGTGCCCCATCGTAAATAGTTAAGCTATTGGATATCATATAATCGCTTAGCCGATCGCTTAAGTCACTGCCATTGCTAGGAGGTACCATGGGGTCGTACTGACCATAAAACAGCAAGGTAGGACTGCTGTCACCATCTGCGTAAGTAATTGGACTTAAATTGGCCAAAGCTCCATCATAGGATTCACCGCTATTTGTTTGATACAACAAGGACAAAAAATCTTCGAATGTCGGGTTGTTCAGGTAAAAAGGGTCGGCCAAATTGGTGGGCCCAACGATACTTCCTACCATCTTGATTCGGTCCTCACTATCGTATAAATAATCGCTCATCAAAGCCAGATGTGCCCCAGCACTAAGCCCTATGAGTCCGAAACGTGGTGCAATTTGATATGTGGCCGCTTGAGTTTCTATATAATTGAGTAAGCGATCGATATCGATAAACTGATTGGGAAAGGCCGGAACTTCTGGAAGGTTGGCTAGCACATAGTTGGCATTGACTATGGCATGGTTAGGGAATCTGTCAAGCAATTCTGTAACCATATAGTCCAAGTCTGCTTTGTCGCCTGTAGTCCAACCTCCACCATGAATTAATACCAAAACTGGCGTGGTTTCCGTATTGCGATCTTCTGGCAGGTAGATATCAAAACTTTGGTTGTCATGAGCACCATAAGATTGGTCCAGCAATACCATAGATATGGGGCCTTGGTTCGAGGGAGCTATCAAATCTGTAGTAGACTCAAGCTGTTCTTCCATGGTGCAAGCCGTTGCCATTAACATACTAAGTATGAATGGAAGAATAGATAATATTTGCTGGGTGGATTGCTTCATTTGGGGTTAAAATAATAACGAATATTGGACGGCTTTTAGTATTATCTATGTTTCTTTTGCATTATCTTTAATGGAGCAGAATCAATGACCCCATGGCAGAGCTAATCAAGATATATCCGGAAAACCCAAACCCTAAAGAAATTCAGCGGGCAGTGCAAGTATTAAGAGCCGGTGGCTTGGTTATTTATCCCAGCGATACGGTTTATGCCTTGGGATGCGATATTACCAAAAAGTCGGCTTTAGAGCGAATTGCAAGGATCAAAGGTGTTAAGCTAGAGAAGGCCAACTTTTCTTTTATATGCGAAGACCTAAGCAACCTGAGTGATTATGTAAAACAGATAGACACTGCCACATTTAAATTGCTGAAGCGAGCGCTACCAGGGCCTTATACGTTTATCTTACCAGGAAGCAATGACTTGCCGTCTGCGTTTAAGAAAAAGAAGGAGGTAGGAATAAGGGTTCCGGACCATAGCATTGTTCAGGCCTTGGTTCGCGAACTAGGAAACCCAATTGTGAGTACTTCTATAAAGGATGAAGATGAGGTGATCGAATATACCACAGACCCAGAGTTGATCTTCGAAAAATGGGAGACATTAGTAGATCTTGTGATCGATGGTGGTTATGGGGGTAATATCGCTTCTACTGTTATCGACCTTACCCAAGGAGAACCTATCCTTGTGCGAGCCGGAAAAGGAAGTTTAGAAATTTAATCGAAAGGAGCCAAGTCTGGTTCGATAAATATCTTTCTGGCATTAGGGTCGGAAAATATATCTTGGCTATAATGGCTTTTAATCAATTCCTTAAAGTCTTGTTGCAAAGATGGATGCGCTTTTATAAAAGCTTCGCTATTGGCGGCATCATCTCCCTTCATAAAATGTGCGACCATCAAAATGGAAGCAATGGTAATGGTCTCGTGGTATTTGTTTGGTTGGCCAGCGGCCGTGGCGAATTGGATGATCTGTTTACGGATGTTCTCGGTGGCTTGCTCTAGGCCATAATTTTTTATCTGTATCCATGCAAGACGTATATGGGCCTGATGCGTAAACCAGGGGAGGGGTAAACTGCCGTCGGCGAAATCGGCCTCGAATTGGGCGTCCGATAATTTCCAGTGATGTTCTTGCTTTACTTTCATAGAAAAATAAACCCCGAACAATAGGTCCGGGGTTGGTCTTTATATAGTAAGGAATAAATTATTCTCCTCCGTCACCGTCACCGGAACCGTCGCCAGTACCATCACCGTCAATATCCGATAGTGTCTCCAACTCGTCCTCAATCATTTCATAGAATTGGTCGATCTTAGGAATAACCATGATGTTTGTACGTCGGTTGGTCGCTTTGTTTGCCGAAGAATCATTGGGCACCAAAGGATCGTAATGACTTCTACCCGCTGCGATCAATTGGCCTGGATTAACTCCTAGGTCTTGAAGCTCTCGAACGATGGAAGTAGAACGCTTAACAGAAAGGTCCCAATTATCGAGCAACACTCCTTTTTTGTATGGGTCATCGTCGGTATGACTTTCGATAAGTGCTTCAAAATCTGGCTTACCATTGATCACCGTGGCCACCTTGCCCAAAATTTCCTTGGCACGACTGGTTACGGTATAGCTTCCACTTCTAAACAGAACTTTGTTTGATAAAGAAATAAGAACAACCCCACCTTCTACGTTGATTTCTATGTCGGGATCGTTTATTCCTACCTCGCTCTTTAAACTGGTTACTAGTGCTAACGTAACACTGTCTTTTTTGTTCATCGCATCTTGCAGGCGAGAGATTTTAAGATCTTTTTCTTTAAGACTTTCTAAAGATTTCTCTAGGTTGGAGGCTCCTTGTTGCGTAAGGATGGTAAGCTCTTTTGAGCTTTGTATCAACTCGTTTTGCGTTTTCTTTAAATCTGACAATTCTCTGTTAAGACCGGCGATAGTCGCTTCGGCAGCAGCTTTTTCACTCTCACAGGCGTTGAGCTTAACCGTGGCAGTGTTTAACATATCCTGGGTCTGCTTTTGCTGAGCTTCCAGATCTTTATACTTTTTGCTAGATACACAGGAGGTAAGGACCAATCCTGATACCAGCGTCAAAACCAATAATCTTTTCATTCTTGCTATGTTTAAAAGGTTAGTCAAAATTAGTAATTAATCCATAAGCTTTACGGGCTTAACAATTAATTAGTACTATTAGTCTAGTTGGTTAAAGTTACGCCTTTTTAAGAAAAAATACTGCCATACTAATGACTTAATTTTGAAGTACTTCTGGTCATTCGACCAGTTTTTACGCTTCTGTCTAAAAGCCGGAATTAAATGATAAAAAACAAAATGCGCACGCATAATAGCCCAAGCATGGCTTGGTTTTGCTTGAAATACAAAGCGAATTCCTGCCAAGCCGTCTAAACAAAGGCGAACAAATAGTAAGTAATAGACTTTTGACCCGCCGACATTTTTATATAGTAGTAAGAGGGAATTTCTAAAGTTGAGGTAGGTCTTCTGAGGGTTGGCTTGCTGCAGGGTGGCCCCGCCCAAATGGTATACCTTAGATTCAGGGATACAAGTTACTCGCTTACCGAGGCTCTGCAGTCGCCAACATAAATCGATCTCTTCTTGGTGCGCAAATAAGTCTGTATCGAATCCATCGACCGCCATAAAAGCGCTGCGCCGAATAGCAAGACAGGCCCCACTGGCCCAGAAGATATCGGCCTCATGGTCGTATTGTCCCTGGTCTGTTTCTAAGCTTCCGAACAGTCTCCCGCGGCAGTAAGGGTAACCATATTTGTCTAAATAACCTCCCGCAGCTCCCGCGTACTCAAACATTTGGGGCCGTTTGTGGTCTAAGATTTTAGGCTGGGCGGCAGACAAGTTAGCATCTTGCTCGAACGCCTTAATCAAAGGCTCGAGCCAACCTTCTGTAACGGCCAAGTCGCTGTTCACCAATAGAAAAAGGTCTTCCTTCAAGTTAGCTAAGGCCAAATTATATCCTCCCGCATAACCCGCATTGGTGTCGTTTCGGATGATTTTTACCTCTGGGAAATTTTGCTGTAGATAGTTCAGGCTGTCATCTGTGGAGGCATTGTCGGCTACATAGATGTTGGCCTGCTGGCTAAACCTTACCACAGAGGGTAAAAATTGCTCGAGCAATGGTCGGCCATTCCAGTTTAAAATTACTACGGCTATGGTCATAAGCGCAAATTACTATTTTAAACGTGGATTAGTCATGAGCGGGTAAACTAGATAAGAATTGATAGGCCTTTTTCTCTGGTTGGAGTTGGCAATAGTAATGGTCGAGACCGTTAGTCACCATTAATAATTGGGCATTTAGAGCCATCTGATAGCGCGCTATTTGGTCGAAGGTATCTTGGCCGATATTTACCGTGGATGCCTTGCATTCTACCATTAGCTGAACATTGCCCTGCGGGTCGTAAACCACTATGTCGTAGCGTTTACTTAGCCCAGCCACCTTAAGTTGTTTTTCTACATTGATCCAAGATAAGGGATAATTTTTTTCATGAATCAGGAAGTGCACCACATGTTGGCGCACCCATTCTTCGGGTGTAAGGACCACAAATTTTTTTCGAACCACATCGAAGATCGAGACGCGGTTTTCGTTATTTTTGGTCCTAAAGGAATACCCTGGGAAATTGAGTTTTTCCATGGACGTAAAAATAGGAATACTTACAACAACCCCACAGCCTATGTCTCTCGAATCTGTTAAGCCCATTGTCAACGACATCAGACAAGGCCGCTTGGCGCCTATTTATTTCTTGACAGGCGAAGAACCATACTACATCGACAAGGTAGCCCAGCTTATAGAAGACGAGGTCTTAGACGAGGCGGACAAAGGGTTTAACCAAATGGTCCTTTATGGTCGTGACGTAAGTATGGAGGATATTATCGGGCACGCCAAACGCTTCCCGATGATGGCAGAGCGGCAGGTGGTTATCGTTAAGGAGGCGCAAGACTTAGCACGATCCATGGATAAGTTGATACCCTATTTAGAACAACCGCAACCCACCACAGTTCTGGTGTTTTGCTATAAGTACAAAAAACTAGACGGGCGTTCCAAATTGGCCAAACAGTTAAAGTCTAAGACTGTTTATTTAGATAGCAAAAAGTTATACGACAATCAGGTGCCAGATTGGATTAGACGTGTCTTGGCTGGCAAAGGCTACACCATCAGTCCTAAAGCAGCGCAAATGCTCACCGACTTTTTAGGCAGCGATTTAAACACCATTAATAACGAGTTAGAAAAGCTGCAATTGGTGGTCGAACCTGGAGCCCAAATAACCCCAGAGGTCATCGAAGAGAATATTGGGATTAGTAAAGATTACAACAGCTTCGAGTTGCAGAGGGCCATCGGGTCTGGCAACAAGACCAAGGCTTATGGTATAGCTCAGCATTTTGCTCATAACCCCAAGAATCATCCCTTATTGCTAACTACCACTATGTTGTATGCTTACTTTGCTCGAATCCTGAAATACCATTCGTTGAGCGATAAGAAAAGGGCCGCAGAAGTGCTTGGCGTGAGCCCCTATTTTATTAAAGAATACCAAGAAGCAGCACGGCATTACCCCATGAAGAAGGTCAGTCGTATCGTCGGGAGCATTCGCACCATCGATATGAAAAACAAAGGGGTGGGCGCCAACCGAGTTTCTGAAGGCGATTTGCTGAAAGAATTGTTGGTCGAGATCTTCGACTGATTAGCTGCGGTCTACAGAATAACTTCCTGGGCCTACCAAGGCGATGGCTACAAAGGCGAACAGATAAAGCAGCGCTTTTTCTTTTTCGGCAATTGGGTCGCCGGCATGCATGATAAAAACAGCGACTGCCATGGTAATAGCAGCTGGGATGGCCGCTAATCGGGTCTTTAAGCCTATAATGATTAGCATGGGACAGATCGCCTCCCCGATTACGGTTAAAATTAGCGAGAACAAGGAGCCGACGCCAATGGGGTCTGGAAAATCAAAATCCCCACTGATGAGTTTCATCAATTTAGGGATACCGTGGGTGAGCATAAGCGCGGATACTCCTACGCGTAAAATTAATTTTCCGATGTTGGGATGATTAAGCATATATAGGTTTTTAGTGGAATCTAATATTAGAAATTTTTCCCAAATTCCAAACATTCTGTCACTAAATGAATGCACAATTTGCAGTAACTTTGTTATAAATTCTTTCCATGAGTGGAATTCGACCCTGGCTGGCTGCAGCCCGTTTACGAACCTTGCCGTTATCAATTTCTGGAGTCGTTCTTGGCTGTGCTCTAGGTCATAAGGCTTTGGTAGCAGCGGACTTCCCCTTGTTAAATCATCCTATATTTTGGTTGGCCTTAGCCACCACCATAGGTTTCCAGGTACTCTCTAATTTTGCCAACGATTATGGCGACGGCATTCGAGGCACAGACAACCAGCGAAAAGGCGAACTACGGATGGTTGCCAGTGGGGCCATCAGCCCTAGGGCTATGAAAAGAGCCATGATTTTTACAGCGGTTTTGACCCTATTTCTTGCCAGCCTCCTGATATTTACCGCCTTTGGAAATGAGCACTTTTTATGGGCCTTTGTGTTTTTCAACCTCGGGATTGCCTCTGTTATTGCGGCCATTAAGTATACCGTGGGTAAGGGGGCGTATGGTTATTCGGGCTTTGGCGACTTGTTTGTGTTTTTGTTTTTTGGCTTGCTAAGTGTCATGGGGAGCTACTTCTTATTCACCATAAGTTGGAACACTCAAATTATACTTCCCGCCATCAGCATTGGTTGTTTTAGTATGGCGGTGTTAAATCTCAATAACCTTCGGGACCGCGAAACCGATGTGCTGGCCGGAAAAAACACCCTAGTGGTGGCTAAAGGGGTAAAATGGGGAATACGTTATCATAGCCTATTGCTTTTGGTTGGGATGCTGAGTGGGGTAGCCTATATGTGGCTAATTGGAGCGACTGGGATTCAGTGGCTTTTCGTTTTGAGTTATATCCCTTTGCTTTTCAACATAAAAACAGTGATCCGACATAAGGATCCTGCAGCTTTAGATGGCGAACTTAAGAAAGTAGCACTAAGCACATTTGCCTTTGCCCTTTTGATGTCCATAGCCGTACAGGCTTGGTAATATTCCTTACCTTTAAGCTTCTTACAAAAACCCAATTTTAAGTCTATGAAGATCACATTTTACGGACAGAATAGTCTGGGAATCGAAGTATCGGGCCAACAGGTTTTGGTCGATCCATTTATCAGCGGAAATCCGTTGAACCAAGGAAAGATAGCTATCGAACAACTGGAGGCCGACTATATTCTACTCACTCATGCCCACCAGGATCATGTCCTGGACGCAGAGGCTATTGCCAAACGCACAGGAGCGACCATAGTGAGCAATTACGAAATCGCCATGCATTATGGGGCCCTGGGGATAGAGGTACACCCCATGAACCACGGCGGTCGTTGGAACTTCCCTTTTGGTAGTGTTAAGTATGTCAACGCAGTTCATACCAGTACCTTTGCCGATGGCAGCGATGGAGGATATCCGGGAGGTTTTGTAATAGAAGGGGAACATAAAAACATTTATATCGCCGGAGATACTGCCCTAACTATGGATATGAAATTGATCCCCATGCGTACCAAGTTAGATTTGGCGATTTTGCCCATAGGTGACAATTTTACCATGGGGGTGGACGATGCCATTATCGCTTCTAATTTTGTGGAATGCGACAAGGTTCTCGGGGTGCATTACGACACTTTTGGATATATAGAAATCGATAAAGAGGCCGCGATTAAAAAATTCTACGACGCCGGTAAGGATCTAATGCTACTAGGGATCGGAGAGAGCCTTAGCCTGTGATATGATAAAAGCCCACTACGCGGTACACCACTTGCAATTTATCGAACCAGGTGGAACTTCACGAGGAGTACTTCGGACCAAGGAAACTTGGTATTTGGTCTTAGAGCATGACGGCCGTAAAGGCATAGGCGAATGCGGATTATTTCGGGGCTTGAGTTTTGACGACCGACCAGATTACCAAGCCAAATTAGATTGGCTCTGTGCTAATATTAATCAGGACAGACAGTGGCTAGATCAACAGCTAACAGAGTTTCCGTCCATTAGGATGGGCTTAGAAATGGCCTTTACTTCTTTGAAGGCTGAAGACCCCATGCTTCTTTTTCCCTCTGCATTTACCACGGGGAACGAGGGAATCCCGATTAATGGTCTTATTTGGATGGGCAGTGCCCAAGAGATGAAGACACGTATAAATGAAAAGCTTCAGACAGGCTTTCGATGCTTAAAGTTAAAGATAGGCGCAATCGACTTCGACACCGAATTGGGCTTGATAAGCGCATTGCGGCAAGAGTTTAGTGCTAACGATTTAGAGTTAAGGGTAGATGCCAACGGAGCCTTTGGAGCGGACATCGCCTTAGACCGGTTGCAGCGCCTGGCCGATTTTGATTTACATAGTATAGAACAACCCATTAAGCCCGGACAGTGGCAAGAGATGGCTCGCCTCTGCGAAAAGACGCCTTTACCGATTGCTTTGGATGAAGAGTTGATTGGGTTATTGGACGGACAAGAGCAAATGCTAGAGACCATAAGGCCGCATTACATCATTTTAAAACCTTCCTTCCTGGGTGGTTTTAGGCAGTCTAGACAATGGATAGATTGGGCTGCCGAGCGAAGTATTGGTTGGTGGATTACTTCGGCCTTAGAGAGCAATGTGGGGTTAAATGCCATAGCGCAGTTTAGCCAGATGCAGCAAATAGATATGCCACAAGGTCTTGGGACAGGCAAATTGTTTAGCAATAACGTGGATAGCCCGCTCCAAATAGCCGATGCCAAGCTCTGGTACCAAGCCGAAAAAGCCTGGAATTTCCAAGCCATTGATGTAACATTTCCGTAGTTTTATTACCTATTCTAGAAACATCAAGATGTATATAAAACAAGCATTTAATTATTTACACGAACCCTGGCGCTATGTTGTGGGGTTCTGTGCCATTTTTGTAGTCTGGCAATTAGGCGCTTTTCCATTGATGGTCGCCGCTTTTCTAAAAGTAACAGGCGATGGTGGTACGATGATGGACTTTCAGGAAGATCCCAATCTATGGATGACAGCCCTAGACGCCAATATGACCTTGTTTTTAACGCTTTTGTCTTTTGTCATTGGGCTTGTAGCTCTTGTGTTTTGGGTGAAGAAGGTGCACAAGCAACCTATGCTAAGTCTTACTAATACTAGAAAGAAGGTAGACTGGGGTCGAGTGTTATTTGGGTTTGGACTTATTGCGATTACCACTATTGTTTTGACGCTGATCGATTATTACCAAAGGCCAGAAGATTATGTTTTGCAGTTCGATTTGGTTCCATTTTTAATATTAGCTCTGATCGCTGTATTGATGCTGCCATTGCAAACCAGCTTCGAAGAATACCTCTTTCGGGGGTATTTGATGCAAGGAATCGGGGTATGGAGTCGCAACCGCTGGTTGCCTTTACTCTTAACCTCTGTTGTATTTGGTCTGATGCACGCTTTAAATCCCGAGGTGGAGAAATTGGGTTATATCATCATGGTGTTTTATATAGGGACTGGTCTGTTGTTGGGCATCATGACTTTGATGGACGATGGAATGGAATTGGCCCTTGGTTTTCATGCCGGGAACAATATGGTGGCGGCCTTGTTGGTCACCGCAGACTGGACGGCCTTCCAAACACCCTCAATCCTTAAGGACATCTCCGAACCTACTGCTGGTGTGGATATCTTATTGCCGGTGTTGGTGGTTTATCCCATCTTTTTAGGAATCATGGCCTGGCGTTATAAATGGACGGGCTGGAAAGAGAAATTGACTGGAGCCGTAGTTGCTCCAATTCCAGAAATAATTGCTAAGGAAAGCCAAAACACTACCGAATTGTGAATACACAATCGCCATCCATTCATCCACAATTTAAGCTGAATGGGCTGGCCATTTCCTCTGCAGAAGAGCTACTAAATTTTGCTGATAGCCTTACTAAAGAAGGCACCGACTTCGAAATAAGCGTTGGACGATTTTTGGAGCAGTGGTTAAACTTCGATCCCGCTATAACTCTTACCACTTCTGGATCTACAGGAGCTCCGAAAACTATAGAATTGTTTAAGGAAGCCATGGTGCATAGTGCCCAGGCCACGGGGTCTTATTTTAAGCTTGGTGCAGGAACAAGAGCCTTGCTTTGTTTGTCGGCAGATTATATCGCGGGTAAAATGATGTTGGTGCGGGCCATGACTTTGGGCTGGGATTTACACATAGTTGCGCCGGCCAAGGATTCGTTGGTAGAGTACGATAATGATTACGATTTTGTTGCCATGGTGCCTTATCAGGTCTATCATTCGATCGAAGCCTTAGATAAGGTGAAAAAATTAATTATCGGAGGTGGGGTGGTCTCTGCCGAGTTGGAAGACCGCTTACAAAGCAAGCAGACAGAAGTATTTGCCACCTATGGGATGACTGAAACCATTTCGCATGTGGCTGTACGTCGTCTTAATGGTTTTGCTCGAACAGAAGTTTATTCTGCCTTGCCTGGAATACAGTTCGAAACAGATCAGCGCGGTTGCTTGGTTATTCATGCACCTAAGCTCAACCCGAATCCGGTGGTGACCAACGATTTGGTCCAGCTAGAATCTGGGGTCGCCTTTAAGTGGATGGGGCGCCTAGACAATGTAGTTAATTCGGGCGGACATAAGTTAATACCCGAAGTTATAGAAGCCAAGATTTCCGACCTGATAAGCGGCCGTTTTATTATCGCTGCCGAGCCCGATCCCTTGCTGGGCGAGCGCCTTATTTTGGTTTTGGAAAGAAACCCTGGCGACCCCACTCCAGATATCAATAGGGTGTTTCAAGTGCTAGACCCTTACGAAAGGCCCAAAAAAATCTATTCGGCTTCTCGATTTCCGATGACCGCAACCCAAAAGATTAAAAGGGATCGGCTGCTGGAATATATTAGAGAGGGTAGGGCCGGATCTTCTATGGATTGATTATTTTTACTTAAAACCAACTAAGATGAGACTCACACTACTTTGTGCGCTATTATTGTTTACCACCCTGATAAACGGGCAGATAAAAGATGAACGAACTAGAGCCGAATGGTATGATGCCACTCTGGCGGATCGATTTGAAAATGTTTTACCCGCCTTGATGGATAGAACGGACATCGATATGTGGTTGGTGATTTCGCGCGAGTATAACGAGGACCCAGTGATGAAGACCATGTTGCCTGCTACTTGGCTCAATGCCCGACGTCGCACTATGTTGCTATTTTATAGAGACAAAGCTGCTGGGACCATAGAACGACTGGCCGTTGCTCGTTACGATGTGGGAGAAAATATCACTTCTGCCTGGGACAAGGAAAAGCAGCCAGATCAATGGGCTCGTTTGGTAGAACTAATCCAAGAGCGGAATCCAAAAAAGATCGGTATTAACCGTTCCGAATATTTTGGTCTGGCCGATGGCTTGGTTCAGACAGATTACGAAGAACTTTTGGCCGCCTTACCTCAAGATTTGGAGTCTCGCTTGGTGTCGGCAGAAATGTTGGCTATCGGCTGGATAGAGACCAGAACCGAAAGAGAAATGGCCATCTATCCAGAACTCGTAGCCATTACCCATAACATTATTGATGAGGCATTTAGCAGCAAGGTAATAACCCCCGGTAAGACCACCACCGACGATGTGGTCTGGTGGATGCGAGATAAGGTAACGGCCTTGGGCTTAGAGACTTGGTTTCATCCTACCATCGATATTCAGCGAACCGACGAAGCGTTAAAAAGCCATATTTATTCGTTTACCAAAGGCGATAAAGGACAGGTTATTCAACCCGGAGATTTACTGCATTGCGATTTTGGAATTACCTATTTAGGTTTGAACACAGATTGCCAGCAACATTCCTACGTTTTGTTGCCAGAAGAAACGGCGGTGCCTGTTTATTTGCAAGAAGCATTTGCTTATGGCAATAGAGTACAAGATATTTTTACGGGTAATTTTGAGCAGGGCAAGACTGGGAACGAGATTTTACGCGCGTCCTTGATGCAAGGGAAGATGGAAGGGCTAAGACCTTCTATCTATACCCACCCCTTAGGTACTTATGGACATAGTGCCGGAACCACTTTAGGGATGTGGGACTCGCAGGACGGCGTACCTGTAAATGGTGATTATCCACTGCAGTACGATACGGTTTATGCCATAGAGTTAAATACCACGGTAAATATCGCTCCTTGGAATAAGGACATCCGCATTATGTTAGAAGAAGCCGGATTTTATGGGCGTGATGGCTTTCGTTATGTAGATGGAAGGCAAGAGGCCATTAAACCCATCTCTTGGGAATAAGCCTTATTGCTGCATCTTTAAATACTTGTCTACAGAATGCTTACCCGAACCGTAGAGCATAAAGAATATACATAGTACCAAAGCCACGATGGATAAGATCAAGTTGTTTGGCACCATGTCGCCAGCAAAGTTGATCAGCACGGCCCCGATAAGTATCGGCAAGTTGGCGATACATGCCCAACGCGTCAATAAACCAAAGGCGATAAGTATGCCGCCAATAAAGTGTGCCGGAGCGACATAATGCAAGGCGATCATTTCGCCAGTAATAGATTGCAGCGGGTTTACCAATTCGAGGAGTTGGGCGGTATTTCCCATAAAGTTGATCCCTTTGATAAATAAAAACGCACCAAAGGCTATGCGAAGTAGGTCGAGGGGGTAATAGGTATGGGCGTTGGCCCATTTGTTGAGTGTCTTAATGGTTCCCATAATACTAGATTTACAATACGCTGTCTTAAGGTACTGATTTTAAAGCTAATAAGCAAAATTAGGCCGAGATGGCACGAGCGTGGCGGGCATAGGCGATGCTAGCCAATAGCCCAACGAGCCCAAAAGCTGCTAGAATCCCAAAGACATATTGATGTCCCGTAATACCGGGATAGGTGTCTAAGAAATAGCCCATGGTGGGGCCGGCAAAGATGTCTGGCGTATAGCCTACAAAGGAAATAATCCCTACCGCAGTCCCAGTGATGGCCAATGGGATGCCTCCTTCTGGCAATACGGCAAAATAAAGCACACGAATAGAATAAACACCGACCGCCGTGATAAGAAGGCTAAGTAAAAAGACCATGGGATAGCCTGCGGTGATAAAACCGCTAGCGTAGAGCAGCGACCCTACGACCGTGAGCCCAAACCCCAATACCAAAAATCTGCTCGGGCGGGAACGATCGGCTAGCAGACCAATCCCCAGACCTACGATTGGGCGTATGGCCAGTAAGTAGGTGCCAACTCCGGCGGCTTCTAGTTCGTTATAAGCCATCACATCGGAGGCATAGAGGCTAAAGAGGTCCGTGCATTTATATCCAAAATAGCCACATAATATAATAATCATTAAAAGCCATACAGAGCGGTAGCCAAGGGCAGTTTTTGCGTGTTTCCATTCGAAAACAGATCCAGCTGTGTTTGCTGCCGCGTTTGGAAGGCGCAGGGTCAATAAGATTAGTACCCCCACAGCCAATACCAAACTAGATGATATAAGCAGTACGCGGGTAAAGGCATCCTTTCGAGCCAAGCCGGTGAGTTGAGCAGTATCGTCGGGCAGCATTAGGGCAAAAACCCAAACACCGATGGCACCAAATAGGGCTGCGACTAATCCACGTCCGCCATCCAAAAACCCAAAGGCGGTACCCTGAGCATCTTGTCCTCCCCATATTCGGGTAGCCTTAATCAGGGCGGCCCAAAACAAAAAGATAGTCGTAAATCCAAAGTAGCCATAAAGGATGAGTAGGGATTGATAATTTGGGATGCTGGCCATATAAAAGCCGCCTAAAGCGGTGAGGAGCAGGGCGGTCCCTATTAATAATCGCGCAGAAAAGCGATCGGCCAAAAATCCACCAAAGCAATAGGAGGCTAGAGCCACAAAACCATAGACAGCAAAGCAATAGCCTAATTGGGTGTTGCTTAGGTCGAATACCTGTAAAAAGGTGGGGCGAAATATTCGCGCTAGGACAAAGGGCAGGATAAATACCGCTTCTCCTGCCAAAATCAGTAGCAGGATAGTCCCATAATTCTTTTTTGATACGCCCCCCACTTAAACTTGGAGTATGCCTGGGTTATAAGGCTTTTCTATGGGTGCATGATTTGCGGCCTCTATCCCCATAGAAACCCAAGTTCGGGTGTCGATAGGATCTATTACCGCATCGGTCCAAATACGGGCAGCTGCATAATAAGGCGAGATTTGGCTGTCGTAGCGCTCCTTGATTTCATCGTAGAGTTTTTGCTCTTCTTCTGGGCTGATTTCTTTACCTTGCTTTTTTAAGGAAGCGGTTTCTATTTGTAGTAATACTTTGGCCGCGCTATTCCCGCTCATCACAGCCAAATTGGCGCTGGGCCACGCTGCGATTAGACGTGGGTCGTAGGCCTTGCCACACATGGCATAATTCCCAGCCCCATAGGAGTTCCCGATAACGATGGTAAATTTGGGCACCACACTGTTGCTTACGGCATTAACCATTTTTGCCCCATCCTTTATGATGCCACCATGTTCGCTTTTGGAGCCTACCATAAAGCCTGTTACGTCTTGCAAAAAGAGTAGGGGAATGCGTTTTTGGTTGCAGTTGGCGATAAAACGAGTGGCCTTGTCGGCGCTGTCCGAATAGATCACCCCGCCGAATTGCATTTCGCCTTTTTTAGTCTTTACCAGTTTGCGTTGATTGGCCACAATCCCTACTGCCCAGCCGTCGATGCGCGCATAGCCCGTAATGATGGTTTTGCCATAGCCCGCTTTATATTCATCAAAACTATCGGCATCGATAACACGATCGATAATCTGAGTCATATCGTATTGGTCTGCTCGCGATTTGGGCAGGATACCATAAATTTCGTTCGGGTCTAAAGCCGGTTTTTTAGCGGTAGTTCTATTAAAGCCGGCCTTTTCGAATTCACCGATTTTCCCCACGATGTTTTGGATGGTTGTAAGGGCATCGGCATCGTCCTTAGCTTTATAGTCTGTCACCCCAGAAATTTCGCAATGGGTGGCAGCGCCGCCCAGAGTTTCATTATCGATGGATTCGCCTATGGCGGCTTTTACCAAATAGCTTCCGGCCAAAAAGATACTGCCGGTTTTGTCTACGATTAAGGCTTCGTCACTCATAATAGGGAGGTAGGCCCCACCTGCTACACAAGAGCCCATCACCGCAGCGATTTGGGTAATCCCCATGCTGCTCATCCGAGCGTTGTTTCTAAAGATGCGCCCAAAGTGTTCTTTGTCTGGAAAGATCTCGTCTTGCATGGGTAAATACACCCCAGCACTGTCTACCAGGTAAATAATAGGGAGGCGATTCTCCATGGCAATCTCCTGGGCGCGCAGGTTCTTTTTACCGGTAATGGGGAACCAAGCGCCGGCTTTTACCGTGGCGTCGTTGGCTACTACGATGCACTGCTTGCCTTGGACATAACCTATTTTTACAACCACGCCGCCACTGGGGCAGCCGCCATGCTCTTTATACATGCCATCGCCGGCAAAGGCACCGATCTCTATGCTTGGGGCTTTGGGATCGAGCAAATAGTCTATGCGCTCGCGGGCGGTCATCTTGCCTTTGGCATGATGTTTTTCTATACGGGCAGCTCCGCCACCTTGTTTGACCTTGGCCAACTTTTTGCGGAGTTCGGAAGCTAAGAGTTTATTGTGATCTTCGTTTTTGTTGAAGTTGATATCCATCCAATAAATGTATTTCCCCAAAAATACAAAAGAGGCTACTACTGCGATTCATTTATGCGATTTTTGTCGATATTTGTAGCTCGACAAACCTAAAGTACAAACCCCGCGTTAGGGATCGCCGCCAACTACCCCGCAACCAAAAGGTGAGGAGTAGGGTCAAGAGCCCGGATGCAGCTGCTAGGATGCATAACGCCAAAAATGAAAAGTATGATGAATAAGAACACAGTATTGGCCTGGGCCACATGGATCATGATTGCAGTTGGGATTGGCCTGATTGCGTTAGGTGCATTCCGTTACGAGGATATCGCCGGATGGGGCTTCGCCGCTGTAGGGATTGGCTTTTTTGCCATCGCATGGGTGTTCAATGCCTTAAAGGGGCGCGTATAATCCAATAACCAAATGAGTGACGATAAGAAGGTAATTTTTTCGATGTCGGGAGTATCGAAAACCTATCAAAGTGCACAAACTCCTGTTTTAAAAAACATTTACCTAAGCTTCTTTTATGGCGCCAAGATCGGGATCTTGGGGCTAAACGGTAGTGGTAAGTCTACCTTGCTAAAAATCATTGCTGGCGTAGAGAAAAACTACCAAGGCGATGTGGTCTTTGCACCCGGCTATACTGTGGGTTACTTGGAGCAAGAACCTCAGTTGGACGAAGAGAAAACCGTTATCGACATTGTAAAGGAGGGGGTGCAGGAAGTGGTAGATGTACTGGACGAGTACAACAAGATCAACGATATGTTTGGCTTGCCCGAGGTTTACGAAAACCCGGACAAGATGCAAGAGCTTATGGACAAACAGGCCAAGCTGCAGGATAAGATCGATGCCACCAACGCTTGGGAACTAGACACCAAGTTGGAAATTGCCATGGATGCTTTGCGCACTCCAGAAGGTGATACGCCTATTAAAGTACTTTCTGGAGGAGAACGCCGCCGCGTGGCTTTATGCCGCTTGTTGCTGCAAGAGCCAGATGTTTTGCTATTGGACGAGCCGACCAACCACTTGGATGCAGAGAGTGTGCATTGGTTGGAGCATCACTTGGCCCAATACAAAGGAACGGTGATTGCGGTGACGCACGACCGTTACTTTTTGGACAATGTCGCCGGATGGATTTTGGAACTCGATCGAGGAGAAGGCATCCCTTGGAAGGGGAACTACTCTTCCTGGTTGGACCAAAAATCGAAGCGCCTGGCCCAAGAGCAGAAGCAAGCGAGCAAGCGCCAAAAAACCTTAGAACGCGAATTGGAGTGGGTGCGTATGGCACCCAAAGGACGCCAATCTAAACAGAAGGCGCGTTTAAATAATTACGAAAAGTTGATGAGCCAGGACCAGAAGCAACTGGACGAAAAACTGGAAATATATATCCCGAATGGTCCGCGTTTGGGAACCAATGTGATCGAGGCCAAGGGCGTCTCTAAGGCCTTCGGCGATAAATTGCTTTACGAAGACCTAAACTTTAACCTACCTCAGGCAGGGATTGTTGGAGTGATTGGTCCAAACGGAGCCGGGAAAACGACCATCTTTAAGATGATCATGAACGAATTGGAGCCCGATAAAGGCAGCTTCGATGTAGGTGATACCGCTAAGCTTGCGTATGTAGACCAAAGCCATAGCAACATAGACCCCAACAAAACCATTTGGGAGAACTTTAGCGATGGACAGGAGTTGGTGATGATGGGTGGCCGTCAGATCAATTCTAGAGCCTACCTAAGCCGATTTAATTTTAGTGGTAGTGAACAGAATAAAAAGGTGGACATGTTATCTGGAGGAGAGCGAAACCGCTTGCACTTGGCCATGACCTTGCGCGAAGAGGGCAATGTGCTGCTCTTGGATGAGCCTACCAACGACCTAGATGTTAATACCCTCCGTGCCTTGGAAGAAGGCTTAGAGAATTTTGCAGGCTGTGCGGTGGTGATCTCTCACGACCGTTGGTTTTTGGACAGAATTTGTACGCACATCCTCGCCTTTGAGGGAGATAGCCAGGTTTATTTCTTCGAAGGAGGTTTTAGCGATTACGAAGAGAATAAGAAGAAACGACTAGGCGGTGATATTATGCCTAAGCGCATCAAATACAAAAAGCTGATTCGCTGATGAGTCTGGATGCCATCAAGGCCATTGCTTTTGACGCCGATGATACCCTTTGGGTAAACGAGACTTTGTTTCGCTCGGCCGAGGAGGAGTTCTGCCTTTTGATGAAAGACTATATCGATACAGACAGCTGTAACGAGCGCTTGTTTGAGGTAGAAATGCGCAACCTCCCTATGTATGGCTATGGCATCAAGCCCTTTACTTTATCGTTGATCGAAGCCGCCATCGAGTTTTCTGGAGGAAAGGTGGACAACCAAACTATAGAGAAAATCATAGGAATTGGGAAGGAGATGCTCGAGGCCCCCATAGAATTGTTGGACGGCATAGAAGAAACCTTGGCAGGTCTCAACGGGAAGTACCGTTTGGTGATGGCCACCAAGGGCGACCTCTTAGACCAAGAGCGCAAGCTGATTAAATCTGGGCTAGAGAAGTATTTTCACCACATAGAAATCGTGTCCGATAAGCAGCCGCGGCACTACCAAAAACTGGTAAAGCATTTGGACATTAATCCAGAAGCTTTTTTGATGGTGGGCAACTCGATGAAGAGCGACGTACTACCGGTTTTAGAAATCGGGGCACATGCGTTTCATATTCCGTTTCATACCACTTGGGCGCACGAAGTAGCCAGTGACCCTATAGACGCTCCACGTTTTAGAAAGCTAGACAACGCTAGGCAGATGCTAAGCCTGCTCTGATAATTCTTCGAAGGCTGTGTAAAGGGGTCAACCTTTAATTAATTTAGCGAATAACCAATTTAGCAACCTGCTGGGTCGAGCCTTGTTGGAACTGCACAAAATAGACGCCCGGAAAAATCCCAAACAATTGCTGTTCCCCAATAAAGGCGCTTAGGTCTCCTTGGTAAAGGTGCTGAACGATTCTGCCTTGCATATCTAATATACGTACGCTGCCTGTGCCCTCTAAACGATGTTCTATGTTTACCAAGCCGTCGGATGGGTTAGGATAGAGCACTATTTCGGGCTTTCGTAGGTCGAAATCGTTGGTGTTTAAAATGATTTGCCCCATGTCGTAACTGTACATGGAACGCCCGTAAGTACCAGCATATAAGGTGTTGGTCGGCTCGTGTAACCTGATGTCTCTGGTTAATATGTTTGGTAGATTATCTCCTAATAGCTCCCAAGTGTCTCCATCGTTTTGTGAATACCAGATATACAGGTCTGTCGCTATTATTAAGGTGGTTTCTTGGCTGTCCATCACCACATCGTTTACAGGGATGTCTGGTAAGTTGCCAGCTATGGAGTTCCAGGTTTGTCCACCGTCTGTCGTTTTAAAGATGTGCGGGTCGTAATCCTGTACGTGATAACCAGATAGGGTTACATAGGCCGTTAGGTCGTCCGAAGGGCTAATGGCCACCTGAGTGATATACCGGTTGGGTAAACCATCGCTGATGTCTTCCCAATTGTCGCCTCCATCGAAGCTCACATGTACTTTACCGTCGTCACTCCCAGTATAAACCACTTGGTCGTTTAGGTAAGAAGGTGCGATAGCCGTTAGTGTCCCGTAACTTAAGGACCCACTTGAATGCTGCCCTTGGGTGAGGTCTGGGCTGATGGGTTCCCAAAGTTCTGCTCGATTAGATCGATACAAGCGCTGTGTTCCATAATAAGCGATGGCGGGGTCGAAGCGAGATAGCTCTACTGGCGTATTCCAATTGTTACGATCGCCACCATCGATGCCATTCATGGCCGAATTGAAACTGTTTCCGCCATTGGTAGATCTACCTAGGTTCCCGAATTGAGATTCTACATAGATATAGTTGTTATCCACTCGATCTACATTTACCTGAAAGCCATCGCCTCCCCAGATGCTGGACCAATCTTCTAAACCGGCTGTCGTAGTACGGATGGTGTTATTGTCTTGGGTCCCACCATAACGTCCGTTGGGGTCTAACTCGTCTACTTCTATATTGTAGAATTGCGTAATGGGTAGGTTGCGGAATTTTTCCCAGCTGTTGCCCCCGTTTTCCGAGATATAAAGCCCTCCGTCATTTCCAGCCACAATCACGTCATTGTTTTGGCTAGAGTACTCCATGGCGTGATGATCTACATGCATACCATTGACTTCTGACCAACTATCGCCCCCATTCCCGCTGCGGTAAAGGGTTTGTCCCAATACATAAACTTGGTCTGGGTCTTGGGGGTTCACGCGAACATTTCCGAAATACCAACCAAAGGAAGAGTCGATAAAATCTATATCGCCCAAAGCCACTAAATTCCAATTAAGCCCACCGTCATCGCTGCGGTAAAGCCCGTCGAAAGTATTGGTGATCTCGTTGGTGGTGTAACGCGCATAAACCACATCGGGGTTGGATGCGGCGATGGCCAAACCGATACGCCCGCGATCTGTACTCGCTGCTGGAAGCCCATTGGCGGCGCCTAGCTCAACCCAAGTATCTCCACCATCTACAGAGCGGTGAATGGCAGAAGTCTCTCCGCCATAGTCTCTAATCCAAGGCTTACGTGTGCGCTCCCACATGGATGCCAGCAATATATCTGTGTTTTGTGGATTCATCACTATATCGATGGCCGCTGTAGAATCTGTCACATGCAATACCTGCTCCCAGTTGCTTCCGCCATCGGTGGTTCTGTATACCCCGCGCTCGGGGTTGTAGCCATAAAGTGCCCCTGCAGCTGCTACAAAAACGCGATCTGCATCGTTGGGGTCTACCACTATACGACCGATGTGCTGACTGTCTTCCAAACCTGCATGTTGCCAAGTTGCACCAGCATCGTCAGTACGGTAAATTCCGTCGCCAAAAAAGGCCCCGGTGTTCACGCTCGCATTGGCTTCCCCGGTACCTGCGTATAGAACATCGGCATCGGAAGGGGCTATGGCTATATCACCGATGGAAAGCTTGGTTTGCTGGTCGAAAATTGGTGTAAAGTTTTCTCCTCGATCTGTGGTCTTAAAAATACCACCAGTGGCTGCTGCGGCATAAAAGGTATTATCGTTGGTAGGGTCTATGGCAATATCTGTAATGCGCCCTCCGGTGTTGAGTGGACCGGCCAACTGCCAGCTGCCACCACTGGTACGTCCTTGTTGTTTTAAGCCCTTAACCATGGCTTCTGCCTCCTGTATGGCAGCCCTGTTGATATAGTTGTTTGGATAGGCCCGCTCGTTATAAAACCACTCGCCCGGGAAGAGGGTTTGGTCTATCGGAGCTTCGTTTTGTTCGGTAGAAAAATAGAAAATGGCAACCAGACCGAAGAGGCCTGCTGCGGTAAGTAGGGTTCTTTTTAACATGGCATTTTTTGTTATAACGCCTAAAAATAATAAAAGCATTGTTAGCAATGCAAGGGAGTTTGCATTAAGAGACAATTAGCCTACCTTTAGCCATCAAAAATTTGTTTTATGAAGTCTATTGTTTGCCTTTGTTTTGGGTTGATGTCCTTCTTAGGATTTTCCCAAATTCAAACCCCTTTTCAAGCCCTTGATGTTTTTCAGTTAGAGTATTCTGCCGATCCACAAATCTCTCCCGATGGGCAGTATGTGGTTTATAGAAGGACGGGTTTTGATGTGATGGAGGACAAAAGCGTTGGTAATTTATGGATTGTAGATGCCCAGACCGGCGCTACACACCACAAGATGACTGCCCTAGACGTAAACGAACGCATGGCTCGTTGGTCGCCTACTGGCGATAGAATCGCTTTTATTGCCAGTTCTTCTAAAGGCAGTGAAGTCTATGTGTATTGGACTAAGACTGGTGCCATTGCGCGGCTTACGCAGTTAGAAAATAGCCCATCTAATATTTCCTGGTCACCAGACGGCAAGTGGATTGCTTTTAGTATGAAGGTAAATGCAAAGGCCCCAGTGATTGCCAAGATGCCAGCCAAACCAAAAGGAGCCAAGTGGGCCCCTCCAGCTCGTATTACAGATCGCTTAAAGCACGAAGCGGATGGTGCAGGCTATCTAAAGCCTGGGTACCGACACATCTTTGTAATTCCTGCAGATGGTGGTTCCCCAAGACAGGTAACCAGCGGGAACTTTAATCATGGTGGCAGCCTTTCGTGGGGCGCCAAGGGCAAGAAGATTTATTTCTCGTCCAACAGAAACATGGAGTGGGAGTACGATTTTAGAAACAGCGAAGTATATGCTGTAGATACCCGATCTGGGATCATCAGTACACTTACCGATCGTCAAGGCCCAGATTATGCACCGATGGTTTCCCCAGATGGAAAAAGCATAGCATATTTAGGTTACGAGGATAGGGTACAAGCCTACCAAACCCGTAAGCTTCACTTGATGAATATCGACGGGAGCAATCAGCGCGTTATTTCTGACAAGGTTGACAGAAGCATTTCTTCTGCGCGTTGGGCAGCAGACGGCTCTGGACTTTACGTGCAGTATAACGATTTGGGGCTAACGAAGCTCGGCTTTATCAGTACTTCTGGGAAGCTCACCGAATGGGTGGATAATGTTGGAGGAACTTCCTTAGGTCGCCCTTATGCCAGTGGTAGCTTTAGTGTTAGCGACAATGGACAATTGGCCTACACCATCTCTTTTCCAGATCGTCCGGCCGATGTAGCTGTGGTGGATAAAAAGAAGAAGCCTTCCATTTTAACCAATCTAAACGAAGACCTATTGACGCATCGTGTTTTGGGTAATGTAGAAGAGATTTGGTATAAATCATCTGTAGATGGAAGAGATTTACAGGGATGGATTGTTTACCCGCCAGACTATTCGAAGAAAAACAAATATCCATTATTGGTAGAGAATCATGGTGGTCCTATCTTAAATTATGGTCCTCATTTTTCTGCAGAGATACAACTGTATGCTGCAGCCGGATATATGGTATTTTATCCCAACCCTAGGGGAAGTACCAGTTATGGGGAAGAATTTGGAAACCTGTTGTACAACAACTATCCTGGCGAAGACTATAACGATGTGATGGACGGGGTGGATACCATTATCAAGAAAGGAAAGGTAGACAAAGACCGTTTATTCGTTACAGGCGGAAGTGCCGGAGGGATAATGACCGCTTGGATTATCGGGAAGACCAATCGTTTTAAGGCGGCTGTAGTGGCTAAGCCCGTGATGAACTGGATCTCTAAAACCTTGGTGGCAGACAACTACTATGGCTATGCCAATTCTCGCTATCCGGGGCAACCTTGGGAGAATTTTGAAACCTACTGGAAATTTTCGCCCATCTCCTTAGTGGGTAATGTAGAAACACCTACCATGGTGATGGTTGGGATGAACGACTTACGTACGCCGCCTAGTGAGGCCAAGCAGTTATATCATGCGCTTAAACTGCGAAAGATAGAAACCGTTTTGGTAGAGATTCCAGAGGCTTCACACGGTATAGCGGCACGGCCAAGTAACCTAATTAGCAAGGTGGCTCACACCATAGCATGGTTCGATAAGTATAACGAAAAATAGTCCTATTTCGCTTCAGGGTACCAGTCTAACTGTACCACTTCGATGCTATTTGTTTTGTCCGTTTTTTCTACCCATAATTTAAAAGCCGCCATATTGCTTAGGCCTACAGAGCCTCGGTAATGGTAAGGGTATACTTTTTTAGGTTGGAACTGAGCAACTGCATCGGCCGCTTGTTTTTCGGACATGGTATAAGGCAAGTTAACACACACAAAAGCTACATCGATATCTTTTAATTCGAGCATTTCTGGGATGTCTTCTGTATCCCCAGAAATATAAGCGCGGAATCCGTCTTGTTCTAGCACATATCCATTTCCACGTCCTTTGGTATGAAAGTCTAAAGCCTCTTGACGCAAATTATACATAGGGATGGCTTCGATACTGATGCCAGCTTCGGAAAGCGTCTGCCCATTGCTAAGCACCATCACTTTATCTTGAAGCCCACCTAATGAATCTGCCACGGCTTGTGGTGCGATAATTTTGGTTTGCTGCTTGCTTAGCTGAGTGATCAGGTCTATACTTAAGTGATCTCTATGGATATCTGTTACCAAGATAAGATCGGCATCAGGTTGGTCTTGGTAGGCTGAAGCATTTCCGACGGGGTCTACGTAAATCGTCTTGTCATTCCAGCCCAAAACCATAGAGGCGTGTACGATGGGCGTCACATCTAGATCTACAGCTGCGACACTCTCTGGAGTGGCTTCTACAACTTCTTTAGGTTGCGCTGTATCTTTCTTTTCTTGATTCTTACAGGCGGCTAGACTTAGGACCGCAGCCAGAACGATAATACTTCTTTTCATGGATTCAGGAATTTTGGCAAACTTACAAAGGAAAACCGCTTAGCGCAATTAAAACTTTCTAAGCATTTTAATATTAGAGCGTTTATAAGGCACGTCTTCTTCTAGTTGGACTTCTACAAATCTGTATTTACGATAGATATGTATGGCATTCTCTAAAATTCTGTTGGATTAGAGCAGTAGGTGTGGAATGCCTCGAGAAGCTCGAAAATCTATGCAATGTTGCATCAATTGCTGCCCGATGCGTTTACCTCTTTGCTTTGGGTCTACCGCCATTTTGGTCAATTCTAAACCTCCATCGTCGTGAGGCATCAGGGCGACAGTTCCAACAGCGACCTGGTCTTCAACAGCAAAAAAAATGCTGCCTCCAGGCTCTAAAATATATTTTTCTGGTTTGCTTAATACTTCTCGGTCAAAATCCTCGATATAAAAATAAGTCTCTAGCCATTCAATGTTGAGGTCGTAGAATGCTTGTTTATAAGCAGTATCGAAATCGACGATGGTCATTTGTTTTCTATAAGGTCGGAAACCAATACAGCCAAGGCTTTACCGACTTGGCCTGGGAATAATTCGTGCTTCGGAGCACCTTCGCATAAATGAACATAACACAGCTGCTTCTTTGCTACTAGCTCTTGTAGCATCTGCCGAACTTCTTCTAGGCTAAACCCGGTGGGGCTCATGGCGCTACTCCCCATATTGGCGATGGCGTCTAGATCTAGTTCTAGACCAAAAGCCTCGTTAGAGAGCCATTTGATGTTTTTGTTCCAGAGTTTGCTTTGGGTTTCCGGGGACATTTCAATCCATCGATCGAACAGGGTGTAAGTGCAAAGTTCATCGGCAACTAATGTCTTCCAGATAGCTTCGGAGGTATAATTTTTATGCAGCCCATGCATAAAGTAGCGCCCTAGATGACCGGTCTCGCGGGCATAAGAAAAGCCATTGCCCGAATGCCGGTGCTCTGTAGGACGAAAATCTGTATGCGCATCTATATTGATACAGTTGATGGGCTTGTGCAGGGCTTGGGAACTGCCCTTTAGCATACCATAGGCATTGTTGTGACCTCCTCCAATGACTATCGGGAGTTTGTCTACAGCAACGATGGCCCGTATACAATCACTTACACGTTCATCTAGTTCTTTTATAATGGCCCCGATTTTATTCGGAAAGAAAGGATCATCTGTTTGTAGCTGGTCTGCTTCGGCCGTCAAATCCTGGCAGGCTATCGTTCCTAAGACTAAAATATTGTCGGGCTCAAAATGTCGGTTGTGTTGGATGTTACAAAAAGCATCCATAAAACGCTTCCAGGCCTTTGCAGTACCCGGTCTGCCATAGTTTGCACGCACGCCGATGTCCTCTGGTATTCCAAGCAATACAAAACGAGCAGTATGTTCTTGTAGGCTGCTGTCTGCATCTAGTGTCGCTAAACTTTGTCCAAGCTTGGTCTCGCCCCATCGCCAGCGGGTATGTTGTTTTAAATCTTCTTGAGTGTAGGGTTGTAGATGGGTCATAGTGGTTGGCCATTTAAAATAACCCGATCGATCAAATCGCTCCCGAATGCGTAGGGAATAAAACCATAAGAAGGTATCTCTTTGGTGATGATCAGGTTTGCTTTTTTGCCGCGGGTGATACTTCCTAATTGGTCCTCGACACCCATGGCGTAGGCAGCGTTAAGTGTAGCTGCATTGATGGCTTCTTCGGGGGTGAGTTGCATTTTGATGCAAGCCAAGGCGACAACCAAATTCATATTTCCATTTGGTGCCGATCCCGGATTGTAATCGCTGGCTAGGGCCAATGGGAGACCTCGTTTTAATATTTCGCGACCTGGGGTATATGGAATGCTTAAAAAGAGCGAACAGCCTGGCAAGGCCACAGGGATGGTATTGCTACCAGCAAGCGCCTGGTAATCTGCTTCTTCCATCACTTCCAAATGATCTACCGTAAGGGCGCCATGTTGCACACCTGTTTGTACGCCACCAATGCTATTAAATTGATTGACATGAATTTTTGGTGTTAAACCTAGTTTCCCTGCGGCGGTGAGCAAGCGGTTAGTATCTTCCACATCGAAATAACCGGTCTCGCAAAAGATATCCACATAATCTGCCAATTGTTCTTTTTGAACGGCTGGGAGCATTTGTTCAATAATAAGGTCCATATAGCCAGACTTATCATTTTTATAAGCTTCTGGCAAAGCATGGGCGCCTAAAAATGTGGTTTTTACCGTAACGGGATAGGCGGCGGCTAGGCGTTTGGCAACTCTTAGCATTTTAAGCTCACCTTCTAAGGTAAGGCCATAGCCACTTTTAATCTCAATGGCTCCGGTGCCTTGTGCCATTACCGCTTCGAGTCGGCGAGAAGATTGTTCGTACAGCTCGTCTTCGCTTAGGGCATTTAGATGTTTTGCGCTATTTAGTATACCCCCACCGGCCTCGGCAATTTCCTGATAGGTTTTTCCTTTAAGGCGGGCAACAAACTCTTGCTCTCTATTTCCTCCATACACTATATGCGTATGAGAATCTACCCAGGACGGTAAAACCAGTTTCCCACTGCAGTCGATCTGTTTGGTGTCGGCGTCTACAGCGGGCGGGTTTCCTGTGCCATAATCTGTAATCAGTCCGTCCGTGGCCAATAGCCAGGCCTGGTCTAAACTAGGCAATTCTTGCATATCGTCTCCTCTTAATAGGGGAGTGTCTGTAGGCCGAATCTGAACCAGAGACCGAATGTTTCGTAACAAAAGTTTCATCGGTTAAATATAGCAAACCTTAAAAAGATTAAATACCTTAGAATTCTAAATTCTTTAGTCATGGAAGACAAGAAATTGGGATTAAACACCATTTGTACTCATGTAGGCGAAATTAAAGACGAACAGTTTAAGGGAGCGATTTCTCCTTTATACATGTCTAGTTCTTATGCCTACCAAGGGGTGGATATAAAAAGGTATCCACGCTATTTAAATACTCCAAACCAAGAAGCACTAAGCAAAAAGATAGCGGTCTTAGAAGGGACAGAAAGCGCTTTGATCTTTGGCAGCGGAATGGCGGCCATCTCGCATACCCTCTTGGCTTTTTTAAAAAAGGGCGACCATATTGTTGTGCAACAAACCATTTATGGAGGAGCATTCAACTTTATGCAAGAAGAATTTCCTAAGTATGGTATTGAGTTCGATTTTACCGATGGTTTTGAGCAAGAAGATTTTGAAGCTAAAATAAAGTCTAATACTAGGGTCGTTTATGTAGAAACCCCTTCGAACCCCTTGATGAAGATTACCGACCTACCCATGATCGCTTCATTGGCCAAGCAGCATGGTTTGATATCTATTATAGATAACACCTTTGCATCGCCTGTAAATCAACGTCCTGCAGAATTTGGAATAGACGTTATGATCCATAGCGCCACCAAGTATATGGGAGGCCATAGCGATATCTGTGCTGGGGCGGTGGCTGCTTCGGCAGTGCATATGGATGCCATCTGGAATGTCGCCAAAAATCTAGGAGGGAGCCTAAGCGATTATACCGTATGGCTTTTAGAACGATCGATCAAAACGTTGGTAATTAGAGTGAAGGCACAAAACAGAAATGCTAAGAGGCTGGCTAAGTGGTTAGAGAAGCACCCCTTGGTTAAAAAGGTTTATTATCCTGGATTAAAAAGCCATCCTCAACACGAATTGGCCAAGAAGCAAATGTCTGGCTACACGGGTATGCTTTCGTTCGAGTTACTCCCAGATTTGGACGCAGCAGCGTTTATGGATTCGCTAAAACTTATTAAGCATTCTATGAGCTTGGCTGGGGTAGAATCTACCATTTTATCGCCGGCAGAGACATCTCACGCCTTGCTCACTCCAGAACAGCGAGCAGAACAAGGGATCGCAGATAACCTGATGCGATTTTCGGTGGGTATTGAAAATAAAAAGGATTTGATTGTAGATTTAGAGCAAGCATTTCGACAGATTGCTAAAGAAGAACTAGAGGCACAATATGACTAAACTAGATATCCTTGCTTTTGGGGCACATCCCGATGATGTGGAAATGAGCTGTGGCGGAACCATCGCCAAGGCCATCGCCAATGGTAAAACCGTTGGGATTGTAGATTTGACCCGTGGCGAACTAGGCACACGAGGTACTGCAGAGATCCGGGCAGAAGAAGCTGCCAATGCGGCCCAGACGCTTGGGGTGTCCATAAGAGAAAACCTTAATATGGCCGATGGGTTTTTCCAAAACAATAAGGAAAACCAATTGGCCGTCGTACAAATGATCCGCCGGTACCGTCCAGAGATTGTGTTATGCAATGCTATTGACGACAGGCATATCGATCATGGCAAAGGAAGTAAGTTGGTAAGCGATGCCTGCTTTTTAAGCGGCTTAAGAAAAATTGAGACTAGGCAGGAGGGAAGCAGTCAAGAAGCATGGCGTCCCAAGCAGGTTTATCATTATATCCAATGGAAAGAATTAGAACCAGACTTACTGGTAGATGTTAGCGGTTATTTAGACCAGAAGATGGAAGCTGTAATGGCCTATAGAAGCCAGTTTTTCGATCCGAATAGCGAAGAACCAGAAACACCCATATCTTCTAAGAATGCTACCGAGAGTCTTGCCTATCGCAACAGAAACTTTGGTAGATTGATAGGAGTAGAAGCCGCAGAAGGATTTACTGTAGAACGCTATCCGGCGGTAGACTCTTTATTCGATTTAATCTAAAAAAATCTTGAAATCCGGTTTGGAACGCGGCAGGTAAATCACTTATATTTGCACCCGCCTTTGCATCTTACCGATGCTGCGGCGGGCAAGCCCGCTTAAAAATAGGCAAAATGGTGGTTGTAGCTCAGTTGGTTAGAGCGCTGGATTGTGGTTCCAGAGGTCGCGGGTTCGAATCCCGTCTTCCACCCATCAAGCCCGAAACGCAAGTTTCGGGCTTTTTTTATACCGCATCGAAAGCTTGCTTTCAAGGTGCATGCATAAAAAAAGCCCAACAGGAGCGAAGCTCCTGAGGGCTTGATGAGCAAGTTCCCCCTCTGGGATCACAGCCGTGAGGCTGTAATCCTAGAAAATTCGATACATCAAAATAATGTTAGCACCCGCAGGGTGTCTTCGACTTTCTATATGATATAGCTCTTTTGTTTTACCAGAATTGCTGGGATTGCCTTGCGCCAGCTGGCCCCTTCGCTAAAAAGCTCCATCGGAGCTTTTTGTTTCGCTCGGTCCGGGAGCACGGCTGTCAGACTGTAATTCCTTCTCAAATTTGACAAATAAAAAGACCACCCAATTTGAGTGGTCTTTCATTTCAGACATGCTTTTGTCGATGAGCAAAGTGTTAACCAAAGTTAAATCTTATTCGAAGGTTTTTTCCTTCAACATGTCATAAGTTGCAATCCTAGAATCTAGGATTTAGCCGTTTGTTCAACTGCCAGGTTGTAGATAACAAGACCAAACCCAATCTTGTTGATTGCGTCGGCTATATTGTAGAAAACATCCATACTCAGTCCTCCAAATATTCCTTCATACCATCCTGGTGTTCCGGCCATATATCCAATTGGGTAGATGGCCCAACCAACGAGCACGAACCAGCACAAAATGCGATGTGCTCTTTGGACCGAACCTCCAGCGTTTTTGGCCAATTTGGCGGCTCCACCAAGCCATATCTCGTAAACTATGATAAAATATGCGATGCCCGATACAAGGCCCCAGATTTGTGCGTTCTGTGGGTCTACACCTTCGCCGAAGTAGCCGGTTACTAGCATGACAACAGAGAGGAAAATCAGTTTCCACATCATTGACTTTTTCGCTCCTGCTACTTTGAGAATCAAGTAAAATTCTACACACATTAACGGAACAGTTAAGATCCAGTCTACGTATCTGAAAAAGGTGGGTGATTCCATGTTGGTCGCCCAATAGTCACGCATATACCAGTAATGCACTGCAGCGATAAAAGTGATGAGGCCGGAAACCAAAATAGAGGTCTTCCATTTTCGGTCGAACGAATTCATCGATAAAAAGAAAAAAGCGGATGCCGCCATCATTGCCATACAGCCGACAAAAAATGTAAAGCCGACGTAGTCATTTGGATCAAGTTTTGGTACTAAAAAGGTTAGGCTAGTGAGAGTGTTCATACTTATAAGGTTTAATGTTATTTCAGCAAAGTTAAACAGAATTTTGTTAATAAAATCACAAACATTATATTAAAAAATTACCGAATCAATAATTTCGATCTGTGAAATATGAGAAAGTCGCAATATTCTTGACGCTATTATGTCTGTGGGGGACCCAGTTCCTGTTGGATAGGCAAGTCGAATTGGCCCTAGTGTTCGTCCTTTCGGTTGGAATCTGGCATGGCAGCAACGACATTGATCTGATTCGTGAAATTTCTCGTAAAAAACGAATAGGCAGTAGTCTTTTTGCCTTGGTTGTCTATGTCCTTACAGTGGCGATAGGAACGGTATTGTTTGTATTTCTTCCCGGTTTTGCGTTGCTGATTTTTGTCGTTTTTAGTGCTTATCATTTCGGTGAACAGCATTGGATGGACAAGTACGATGATTATTCAAATACTCGGTTTGCATTGGCTGTCACTAATTATTTTATTCCACTATTCTATGGGTTATTAATTTTGGAAATGATCTTTTATTTTAATCAGTCAGAGACTAATGATGTATTGAAATTTTTAATTGGGACTGGGTTTTCCAGTGAATTTTATTTAAGTCTTCTGATTATTACCGTGGTTTTGTTCTTGTTCACTCTAATTATACTGTTAGTTAAGCACAGATTACGTCCGATACGTTTGATTTATGAAGTTTTCCTATTGGTCCTCTTGGGGATAATTTTTAATTATACTAGTCTCGTTTGGGGTTTTGCAATTTATTTTGTGATCTGGCATAGTTTACCTTCCATTCAGGACCAACTTAGATTTCTTTATGGACGAGTTTCATTGGGCAACCTTTGGTTATATATTAAAAAATCGTGGTGGGTTTGGTCTATTTCTATAGGGGCATTAATGCTTGTTTGGAAGTTTTTTGGAAATGACGAGGCTATAAAAATTCCGCTTTTGTTTGGTATGTTAGGATCAGTCACTTTTTCACATTCATTTGTCATTGCATTGATGAAAAAGGGTGGTATATCCAAATAAAAAAAGCCCCATTTCTGGGGCTGATGCAATCTTTCTTTTTCGATTGATTATTCCAACTTGTCTGCCGTAATTCGGCCTTCGCGATTAGCGATTTCCCAAGTGGTTTGGAAAATTAGCTGGGTGCGTTTGGCTAACAGATCGTAGTCGATCTTGTCCGGCGTATCGGTTGGCTTGTGGTAGTCTTCGTGGGTCCCGTTGAAGTAAAAGATCACAGGAATATTATTTTTTGCAAAATTGTAGTGGTCGCTGCGATAATAGAATCGGTTAGGATCATCATCGTCATTATAAGTATAATCCAAATCCAAGCCTACATGTTGTTGGTTGACGGCTTCGGATACATCGTGAAGCTCCTGGCTTAGCTTGTCACTACCTATTAGATAAACATAGTTCGGGTTATCTGTATGGTTGGGGTCAATCCGTCCGATCATGTCGGTATTTAAATTACAGACGGTATTGGCTAGCGGGAAAATAGGATTCTCTGTATAAAACTTAGAACCATATAAGCCAATTTCTTCTCCGGTAACGTGTAAGAACAAAATAGAGCGCTTGGGTCCATTTCCGTTTTTAGCGGCCATTTGAAAAGCTTGGGCGATTTCTAGCATGGCAACAGTACCACTTCCATCGTCGTCTGCACCGTTGTATACATTACCATCGTCGTCTACTCCCACATGGTCGTAATGGGCAGATAATACGATTACCTCTTCTGGCTTTTCCGATCCAGGAATAAATGCCACCACGTTCTCCGATGGCTTTGGTTCACGCATTCTACTAAAATAATCGGCAGGGATTTCCTGATAATAGTCCTTGTCGCCTAGTGGGGCTTGAATCCCTTGGGCTACATAATAATCCTTCAGGTAAACCATGGCTTTCTTTTGCCCATCGGTTCCGGTCATTCGCCCCTGCATGGCGTCGTCTGCAAATAGATAAAGATGCGTACTAAGGTCGGAAGCGGTAATGGTATTGGCATAATCTGCACGAGACATCTTGCTCTTCGAGGAGTTTTGAGCAGTATTACAAGAAATGGTGAGTAGTCCTATTAGACCGAGAAGATAGTATTTCATGAACTTAAAATTTATGGACTAAATATAGGGTTTTAGCAAAGGGGGAATCTAAAAATTTTGTGAAAATCAAGTCCATTTCCCACAAATACGTGGATACCCCCATAGCTATTAAAGTATGGGTTGAAAGTTCCTATTGCCCCACTATTGTTGAGTTTAGGGAAATTTTGTTCGCCTGCACAATCGTTAAAAAATTATTAAAAACAAAAGTTGAGGTAGTAATATAGCTAGGCAAAGTGTTTAATCATTGTAATAAAACATTAAACAAATTTTATCAACTATGAAAAATCTTTTATTCTTAATGGTGCTTGCCCTAGGGCTAAGCAGTGCCTCGGCTCAGACAGCCAGGGTGCAAATCATTCACAATTCGGCTGACGCTGCGGCAGCCGAAGTGGACATTTATCTCGATGGTGCCATCGCTATCGAAGACGTTGCGTTTAGAACGGCAACGGCCTTTATCGATTTACCAGCAGATGTTAACATCGATGTTGGAATCGCTCCTGGGAACAGTACAGGACCTGGAGACATTATTGCTACTTTTAGTTACACCTTAACATCGGGCGAAACTTATGTAATTGTAGCTGATGGCTTGCTTGACAACGTTAACTATATGCCGTTTCAAGCATTTAACTTAGAGGTTTATGCCATGGGACAAGAGGCAGCAGGTATTCCAACCAATACAGATATTCTTGTTCATCATGGAGCCACAGACGCTCCTACAGTTGACATTGTAGAGGTAGGTGCTGGAGCCGGAACCATTGTAGACAACTTAGCATATACAGCATTCGCTGGATATCTTCCATTGCCAACAGCAGACTATCGTCTAGAAGTTAGAGACGAAACAGGTGCAGTAACGGTTGCCTCTTATGAGGCTCCATTGGCCACACTAGGATTGGATGGAGCGGCAGCTGTCGCTGTAGCTTCAGGGTTTCTAGATCCTTCTATGAACAATAACGGACCAGCTTTCGGTATTTGGGTGGCACTTCCAACTGGAGGGGCATTAGTAGAGCTTCCGGCTTCTACCGCAAGAGCTCAAATCATTCATAATTCTGCAGATGCTGCTGCGGCCGAGGTTGATATTTACTTAAATGGTGCTATCGCCATAGAAGACGTGGCCTTTAGAACTGCTACACCATACATCGACTTGCCAGCTGGTGTAAACATCGATGTTGGAATCGCTCCTGGAAATAGCACAGGACCTGGCGACATCATCGCAACATTTAGTTATACCCTTGGCGCAAACGAAACTTATGTAATCGTTGCAGATGGTTTGCTAGACAATGTAAATTATACTCCTTTCGAGGCTTTCAACTTAGAGGTTTATGGACTTGGTCAGGAAGCCGCTGTTGACCCAGCAAACACTGATATTCTTGTACATCATGGAGCAACCGATGCCCCTACAGTGGACATCGTAGAAGTAGGAGTTGGTGCAGGAACCATAGTAGACGATTTGGCCTATACAGAATTCGCTGGATACCTTCCATTGCCTACGGCCGATTATACCCTAGAGGTACGTGACGAAACAGGAACCGTAACGGTTGCTTCTTTCGAGGCGCCCTTGGCGACTCTTGGACTTGACGGTGCGGCTGCTGTTGCTGTTGCTTCTGGATTCCTAGATCCTTCTACTAATAACAATGGCCCTGCTTTCGGGATTTGGGTGGCACTTCCAACTGGAGGAGCGTTGGTAGAGTTGCCATCATCTACAGCTAGAGTACAGGTTATACACAACTCTGCAGATGCTGCTGCAGAAGAAGTAGACGTATATATTAATGGCGAATTGGCCGTTGATGATTTTGCTTTTAGAACAGCTACACCTTATTTAGACTTGCCTGCTGGAGTTGGCATAGAGATCGGGATTGCCCCTGGAAACAGTGCCGGACCTGGAGACATCATTGCTAACTTCCCTTTGGTATTAACAGCCAACGAGACTTACTCTGTTGTGGCCAATGGAATCGTAAGTGGTAGTGGGTACAATCCTGCACCAGCCTTTGGTTTGGATATTCTTGCTGGAGCTCGCGAAGTAGCGGCCGACCCAGTAAATGTAGATGTTCAAATTCATCATGGAGCTACAGATGCCCCTACAGTGGACATTTACGAGAGCTTGATAGGAATTGGGCTTATAGCCAACAATATAGATTATACAGAGTTCCGCGTAAGTTATTTGGAACTACCGAACATCAATTATGCAATCGAAGTTCGTGACGAGACTGGAACCGTTACGGTTGGGGCCTACGATCTTCCTATAGAAGATTTTGGAATTCAAGGGCTTGGTGTAACAGCCGTAGCTTCCGGTTTCCTGGATCCTACAGTGAATTCTGATGGTCCTGCCTTCGGAATTTGGGTAGCCTTACCATCTGGTGGACCACTTGTAGAATTGGAAAGTTCTACCGCTCGTGCGCAGATTATTCATAACAGTGCCGATGCTGCTGCTACCGAAGTAGACGTTTATATCAATGACGAGTTGGCAATTGACGATTTCGCCTTCCGCACAGCAACGCCATTTATCGATCTTCCTTCTGGAGTGACTATCAATGTGGGTGTGGCACCTGGAAATAGTACAGGACCTGGTGACATTATCGCTAGTTTCCCTGTTGCGTTAAACGTGGATGATACTTACATAATCGTAGCAGATGGGATTGTAAGCGGATCTGGGTACAACCCACCGCAACCATTTGGATTGCAAGTATATGATATGGGTAGAGAGCAAGCCTTTATGGCAGACGAAGTGGACGTATTAGTACACCACGGAGCTACAGATGCGCCAACTGTTGATATAGTAGAAGTTGGTGTTGGAGCAGGGACATTAGTAGATGATCTTGCCTATGGAGAGTTCCAAGGATATTTAGAGCTAGACACTGCAAATTATGCCATCGAAGTTCGCGACGAGACAGGTACAGTAACCGTGGCGGCCTACGAAGTTCCTCTTGTAGATCTTGGGGCTGAAGGCGCGGCAGTAGTTGCTGTTGCCTCTGGGTTTCTAGATCCATCCATGAATAGTGATGGAGCGCCATTTGGGGTATGGGTAGCCTTACCAACAGGAGGTGCGCTAATCGAATTGCCTAGTTCTACCGCTCGTTTGCAGGTAATCCACAATAGTGCCGATGCTGCTGCAGCTGCAGTAGACGTTTATATCGGTGCAGATCTTGCAGTAGACGATTTTGCCTTCCGTACGGCAACGCCGTTTATCGATTTCCCTGCAGGTGTAGAAACAGAAATCGCCATTGCACCTGCCAATAGTACAAGTGTAGGTGATGCCATTGCTACTTTCCCAGTGACCTTGGCTAGACAAGAAACCTATGTAGTAGTTGCCGATGGGATTGTAAGCCCGGAGGGTTACGACCCAGCACCAGCCTTTGGTTTGGAAGTTTACGACATGGGACGTGAAGCAGCTACTGATGGAGCCAACACTGATGTATTGGTACACCATGGTTCTACCGATGCGCCAACTGTAGATGTGGTAGAAGTAGGAGTAGGAGCAGGGACCATCGTAGACGATTTGGCCTATACAGATTTCCAAGGATATCTGGAGTTGCCAACAGCCGATTATATATTGGAAGTTCGCGACGAAACTGGTACCGTAACTGTAGCTAGCTATGGTGCGCCATTGGCGACACTAGGATTGGACGGTGCTGCATTGGCAGTAATTGCCTCAGGATTCCTAAACCCTGCGAACAATAGCGACGGAGCCCCATTTGGCTTGTGGGTTGCGTTACCAGCTGGAGGAGAATTAATCGAATTGCCAAGTGAAACCTTGGGGATTGGAGACTTCCAAATAGATAATCTTGCCTTGTATCCAAACCCTGCAACCAATGTGTTGTACATGGAAGGATTGCCAGAGGTAGATTTGACGGTTCAAATTGTAGATATGCAAGGCCGCATAGTAATGAATAAGAGCATTCAGTCTAATACTGGATTGGATGTAAGCAGTCTGAATAGCGGAATGTACCAACTTATGATTGTAGAAGGAAATACCATAGTTGGTAACAAGAAGTTCGTAAAGAACTAGTGTTTGTTTTTCTACAAGTCAAGCCCGCTTCGGCGGGCTTTTTTTTATTCGTTTTCATCGATATTATTAACATTTATTTTACACCTAAAAACCCACCAAAGTTTATTTTTGTATTGCGATGAAAAAGTCTGTTCTGCATAGCAGTTGCATGTTTATGATCCTGTTTGCCTTGTTGGCTCCAGTGGTGCTTCCATATATGGAAAATTGCCAGGATGGGATCGAGCAAATTGAGTTGACAGATAAAGAAGGGAAAAAGGAGCATAAAAAGGAGCTTGAAGAGAAAAAGTTATTCTTTGAGCAACTGGTGGCCCACCCTTCAGAATTTACCGATATGCAAGCTTTGGTCGACAGTCGAGTAATGTTGTCTTATCAGCAGATTCATCACGAAATTGTACTCCCACCTCCGGAAGTATATGGTTATACCCTTTAGTTCTTTTAAAAGTATAATCTGAACACCCAAACGGTGTTCAAAAACCCATTATTATGTTTAAATATCTTAGGCACGACCTGCCCGCAAGCGTCGTGGTATTTTTTGTTGCGTTACCCTTATGTTTAGGTATCGCCTTAGCCAGTGGAGCACCATTGTTTTCTGGCCTTATCGCCGGAATTATCGGCGGAATAGTAGTAGGAAGCCTTAGTGGCTCACAAATAGGAGTTAGTGGTCCTGCTGCCGGTTTAGCAGCCATCGTTTTGGCAGCTATCGCCACCTTAGGAAGCTTCGAAAACTTTTTGTTGGCCGTGGTATTAGGCGGTGTGATCCAAATTCTCTTTGGAGTGCTTCGCGCTGGTGTTATCGGTTACTATTTTCCATCTTCTGTGATCAAGGGGATGTTGACCGGAATCGGGATTATTATAATCCTAAAGCAAATCCCTCATTTCTTTGGTTATGATGCAGATCCAGGAGGCGATTTTGCCTTTCTTCAAATAGACGGAGAGAACACTTTTTCTGGTATTTTTAACAGCCTCAATTTTATTAGCCTTGGCTCTACTGTTGTTGCCATTTCTGGTTTGGCCATCTTAATTTTATGGGAAAAGGTACTAGCCAAAAAGCATAAGATTTTCCGCTTAGTTCAAGGTCCCTTGGTGGCCGTATTGGTTGGGATTTTGTTTTTTGTCTTTAGCGCAGGAAGTTCGTTAGCCATCGCACCAGAGAACTTGGTTTCTGTGCCGGTACCAGAGGATATCGATGGATTCTTTGCCCAGTTTAGCTTCCCAAATTTTGGGGCTATCACAGACTCTGGCGTTTGGATAACGGCCTTTACCATTGCCTTGGTAGCTAGTTTGGAGACCTTGCTTTGTGTAGAGGCTACGGACAAATTGGATCCCAGAAAAAGAGTGACGCCAACCAATAGGGAGCTTTTGGCGCAAGGGACAGGAAATGTATTGTCGGGCTTGATTGGAGGGTTACCTATTACACAGGTAATCGTTCGATCTTCGGCCAATATTCAGTCTGGGGGTCGCAGTAAGATGTCGGCCATTATTCATGGATTCTTTTTGTTGTCTTCTGTGATACTTATCCCAACCTTGCTTAACAAAATTCCATTATCAGTGTTGGCTGCTGTACTGTTGTTAGTAGGATACAAGCTCGCCAAGCCTGCACTGTTTGTTAAGATGTTTCAGATGGGATGGAAGCAGTTTGTCCCCTTTACGGTGACGGTTGTTGGGATTGTATTTACGGACCTATTGATAGGTATCGGAATGGGACTACTTGTAGGTGTAGTAGTGATCTTGATAAAGAGCTACCAAAATTCTCATTTCCTGCATATCGAAGACCAAAGCAATGGAAAGCACAAAATTAAGATGACTTTGGCAGAAGAAGTGACCTTCTTTAACAAGGGAGCTATTTTAAAGGAGTTAGACAGCCTTCCGAAGGATACCTATTTAGAACTGGATGTGAGGAAAACCCGTTATCTAGACAACGATATATTAGAGATTTTAGAAGACTTTGCCATAAAAGCCAAAGCCCGAAATATCGACATTCGCTTGATCTCCGAACGAGGAATCGCCGAAAATCCAGACAGCTATATTCAATTTTTCAGTTTACGAACTAAAAACCAGACAAATGAAAGCGCAGCATAGTAAAATCCTAACATTAATCGATGTCCAGGAGCCGATAGATACCATCATCAAAAGTACGGTCAACCTTGCCAAAACCTTTGATGCCGAAGTTAAGTTCTTATATGTCCAGAAATCGATGGACACGACTAAGACTGAAAATCAAATTGCTGTGATCCAAGATTTGACACAGCAACGAAACGCCATTGCGCGGTATAAAATCTTGGTTAAAAGAGCGAGAAAACTACAGGGGCTTAAGCTCGATTTTGCTGTGGTATCTGGCCCGCTTAAAAAGACCATTCAATCGGAAGTAGAAACGTATCAACCCGATTTGATTGTTCTAGGAAAGCGCAGGCCAAACCTCTTTAGAATAATCGGGAGGGAAGTGACAGACTTTGTTCTTAAGATTTTTGATGGACCCTTGTTAATCGCACATCCGACCAAGGTGCTAGAGATTAAGGAAGATTTGTCATTAGGCGTCTTAAATGATTTATCGACCATCGAAGAAAACGATGTAAGCAACGCACTGATCGAACAGTCTAAAAAACCTGTTAAGTATTTTTCTATCACCGACGATGCTTCCTTATCTACAAATACGAATGATGCTGGTATTCCCATCATTAGTTTTATTTTCGAGAACAATCAGAACGCTATGAAGAATGTGACAAATTATGTCCATAAGAATGATGTTCAATTGTTATTTCTTGGTCGTACAAATCAAGAAAATTCAAACAAAAATGTTAATTTACGAGAGGCTATGAAGCGGATCAATACTTCTATGTTGATGATCGGTAATAATAGACCTTACTAACTAATATAAGTACCAATATGAAAGCACATACCAAAGAAACACAAGCACAAATGACCCCAGATAGCGCGTTGCAAACCCTCAAAGACGGGAATGCACGTTTTATGGCTGGCACTATGGCCAACAGAGACCTGAGCGATCAGGTTGCCGATACAGCAAGTGGACAGTATCCATTTGCTACCGTATTGCATTGTATCGACTCTCGCGTCTCTGCCGAGCTATTGTTCGATCAAGGGATCGGGGATGTATTTAGTATCCGTATTGCGGGTAATTTCGTAAACGAAGACATCTTGGGCTCCATGGAGTTCGCCACCAAATTGGCAGGGACCAAGTTGGTAGTTGTTTTGGGCCACACGGCTTGTGGAGCTGTAAAAGGCGCTTGCGACCATGCGCGTTTGGGCAACTTAACGCATTTAATCAATAAGATTGAGCCCGCTGTAGCTGCCGTTAGCGAACCAACCGATGAAAGCCAGCGTACTTCTGCCAACATCGATTTTGTAAACGAAGTCGCCAAGAAGAACGTAGAGATGACCATAGACAACATTCGTTCGAACTCTGCCGTGTTAAGCGATTTGGAGTCTGCAGGAGACATTAAAATAGTAGGAGGGATGTACGACATCGCCGATGGCTCGGTGACCTTTTACTAAGTTATTGGCCAAATGAATTTAGAAGAACCCTGCCTTAGTCGGGGTTCTTTTTTACCAAAAAATCACTTTAAATTAACATCGGCATTGTGTAACTTCGTGTCGCCTAACGCACTTCCCCTTATTTATTGATTAAAAAAACAACTAACAGCTATTATGGACGTAGAAAAAATTATTGAAAAAGGATGGGAAATGGTCCTAGAATTTGGACCTAATCTAATTGGGGCCGTTGTCGTATTAATTATCGGTAATTGGGTGATCAAGGCAATGGTTAAGGCGGTTACTCGCCTGATGGAAAAGCGAGAGGTAGACGAATCCCTTCGACCATTTTTAACCAGTATGCTAGGAGTTGTGCTAAAGGTAATGCTTGTGATTAGCGCCTTAAGCATGCTTGGGATAGAAATGACATCTTTTATCGCCATCTTAGGGGCCGCTGGTTTGGCTGTTGGTATGGCACTCTCTGGCACCTTGCAGAATTTTGCCGGAGGCGTTATGATTTTACTATTCAAGCCATTTAAGGTGGGAGACTATATCAAAGCCCAAGGCTATGAAGGCGTGGTAAGCGAAATCCAAATCTTCAATACCATTTTAAAATCCATAGACAATAAGGTGATTATTATTCCAAACGGGGGCCTTTCGACCTCATCCATGGTAAACTATACGGCAGAACCGCTTAGAAGAGTAGATTGGACTTTTGGTATTGCCTATGGCGACTCTGCAGAAAAGGCCTTCGAAGTGTTGCGTCGTTTGTGTAACGAAGATAGCCGAATCCTTAGAGACCCAGATTATATCATTGCGGTGTCGTCCTTAGGAGATAGCTCTGTAAACATTGCCTGCAAGGCTTGGGTTAAGACGGAAGAGTACTGGGACGTTTTTTTAGATATGAATAAAAACGTGTATGAAACCTTCGAAAAAGAAGGCTTAAGCATACCATTCCCGCAGATGGATGTCCATCTGTCCAAGGAATAACTCCAAAAAAGAAGAGCGAAATTAGACCATGGGACGGCCATTTAGCCGCTTCTCAATCTTTTGTTTTTTCACAGTCAGGCGTTTCATCACCTCCATCAAATTACTGTCTTTGGTCTTTTTATATACCTCATTGATGGCCAGTATCAGGCGCTTAGCTTCTCTCGAAGCCTTTACGCGATCGCTGGTCGACATGTGGCTCATTTTGGCACGCTCAAATTCGGTGGCTTGTTGTAATAGGTCCATACAAATAAGAAATTACGCTTTTTAGTCTACCTTAAAGGTAAATAATAACATCAGATTGCAAAATATTATTGCATCGATTCTAATTATCTTGATATTTAGGAAGTCGATGCATAAAAAAAACACCGCTAAATGCGGTGTTTTGATCTTCTTATAGAAGCATTTATTTAGCTTCAGCTCTTTTCCAAGTACTGGAAGCTACTTTTACGTAAATATACCATCTTCCTCCGGTGGCCACCACTCTCATTTCTCCTACTTCTCCATCAGAGTTCGAGGGAGCAGAGGATTCTATGGTAGAAACTTTAAAGGCGTCTGCCTCGGCTGTTCCGTTAACCGTAAGTGCACTAGTAGGTGCTGAACCGGTCATATCCCAGTTTATCGCAACTACGCTGTTGTCAAATTCACCATATATAAGTGGGGTGGTGGAAGCAGAGTTCTCTATTATTAATGTTTCCGAGCTATCTCCGGCCGTCGTATTAAATCCGGCATTAAATCCAATAAAAACATTAGAGTTACCGGTCTGATAATCGGCCTGTGACCCAGCGCCACCCGCATAGGAACCGATAAACGTATTTTCGATACCAGAAACCGCAAACCCCGCAGACTTCCCGACAAAGGTATTATCTGTTACCAGGGTGCCATCTCGACCCGAGTGGAATCCGGCAAAATGTCCAATTGCGGTGTTGTAAGCCTGGGAAGTTCCCCATTCTAAGGCTTCAAAACCTACAGCAGTATTTCCTGTTTTATTACTACCGTTACCGGCTGTCATTTTACTAAGAGCTAAGTTTCCGATGGCGGTATTGCCATCGGCCGTTCCTAATCCCGGAAATCCATTTAAGGCATAGGCGCCGATTGCCATATTTCCTTCTCCAGCTACATTCCATCGAAGCGAAAAGGCTCCGATAGCCGTATTATTTGCACCTGTTGTATTGGCTCTTAAGGCACTTCCTCCTATAGCTGCATTGTTTGTACCTGTGGTGTTTACAGCCATGGCGTTGTTTCCGATAGCCAGGCTATTTCCGGCAGATGTTGTTTCTAAGGTGTTAACCCCGATGGCAATGTTTCCACCTCCTGCGGTACTGGAGCCCATTGCGTCTTTACCAATGGCGATATTAGATCCGGCACTCGATGCAGCCAAAGCGTTAAAACCTATGGCGGTATTATTGTTTCCAGTAGTGTTGGCGCTATGCGCTCCTCTACCTATAGCTGTGTTTCCGTTCCCGGTTGATGTTGTTAATCCGGATTGATATCCGATGGCCGTATTGTTGTTTCCCGTTGTGTTCGCGTTTAAACTTTGGTAACCAATACCTACGTTTTTATTATCACTACTATCGTCGGTTGCACCGGCGTTCGTACCTATAAAGAGTGATGACCCATTATTAGAACCATCATTATCCGATTTCCCATCTGTCATATCGTCTATTTGGCGCACAAAAGGCAACCAAGCTCCTTTAACGTCGTCCCAGTAATAAAAACCTTTAGATGGAGTACCGTTACCTGTCATAAATACTAGCATTCCGTCCTGATCCTCTCCTGGGTCGCTAGAAGGGAATTCGTTTATTTTAGGGACAATAATTCCATCCGTATTTGCTGGTGCCGATTCGTTAGAAGCGGAAATTTCTAATGAGGCATTAGGACTGGTATTGTTAATTCCTACCTGAGCGCTCGAATTTAGCCCAAATAGCAATACTGTTACCAATAGTGGTAATTTACTATTCATAATTAAGGCTTGAATAAATCGGTCCTCGAATTTAGGGGCGTAATTATTTTTGCAATTCATAAGGCAACAATTTGTAAGGTTAAGTAAAGCAGTGTTTGTAGATCTCGTGTAGGTTAGATTTTAATATTTACATATCCGTTCGATCTGTCAAATACTGTTTCGTTATTTAGGTTTAATTAGCGTGGTCTTGTAGCAATTTCGCTGTAAATATTTGTCAATACGACATTTGCATTTAGATTTAATCATGGGGCTAATATACAATTAAATATGTATTTCATCGAAAAAATATGTATTTCAAAGAGAAAAATTGAATAAAATTTGGAAATAAAGAAAATTCCTACATTTTAAGAAAATTATTTTACAGCTAGCGGTCCAGGTCTTCAAAAATTAATTTTTCAACTCAATATTCAATCTAAGAGTCTCCGGTCACCATTAAACACAAGGTTATTGGCGTCTTAAGGCAATCTAAACTGTTGCGTTTAGAGCTGTAATGAATGTAATTTGACCTAATAATGTTACATTTAATCTTCAAAATTTAAACCATTTTGTAAGAATTACAGTCATTTTCTTACATTTACGGCGATTAGTTCAAAAACTAGTCGAACCCACAAATCTATCTCACATGAAAAATTACTACCTACTCCTTATCATGTTATTGGCTGGTTTTATAAGCCAAGGACAAACTACTTACTATGTCAATTCTAACGGAGGTGACAACGATAATGATGGTTTATCCCCAGGAACCGCTTGGGAGACTATAGAAGAGGTAAACGGCAATTCCTATCAACCCGGAGACTTTATTCTGTTTAAATCTGGTGAAACATTTATGGGAAAACTAGTGCCCAGTTCCAGTGGTTCTAGCGGTAAACAAATTACCTACGGAAAGTATGGCGGAACTGCCAAACCCATTATCAATGGAAGTTTGTACAATGCCTGTATTGAGGCAAAGGCGGGCCAGGAGTATTTAACCTTTACAGATTTAGAGTTGATTAATTCTGCCGAGTTAGAGGATCAAAGCGGTGCTGACATTATTGACAACGATCCTACAAAAGGAGCACAATATCGTCGTTATGGTGTATGGATGAGTACCGTGAGCAATGGAACTCCAGTTCGGAGCATTATTCTAAATAATCTGGAAATACACAAGATATATCCACTCTCCATACAGGGTTCGGATTACAAAGGCTACGGAATTAACTTTACCGGCTGTGGTGGGGCTGATAGCTTTGATGGGATTACAATAACCAATTGTGAAATTTATGATGTACCAATGCAAGCCATCGGAGTCAATAAGTGGTGTAATCCTACGGACAGACATAAAAATTTGATTATCAGAGATAATTATATCCATAATACAGGTTCTTCCGGAATTATTCTATTTGAAGTAGACGGTTATGTGATAGAGCGAAATACCATTACATGGACTGGAGACTGGAACTACAACCCCGTGGCTTGGTACGATGGAAAGATGCGTAACCGAGGTAGTGGATTTTGGTGTGTAAGAACCAGCGATGGTTTGTTGCAGTACAACGAATTTTCGCATGCTCGAGGTCCTGCCGATTCTTGTGGAGCGCATATTGATATAGAAAACGATAATGTGATTATTCAGTACAACCTTAGCTACGACAATGCCGGTGGCTTTGCAGAATTCATGGGTGCTAACACCAATTGCGCCTACCGATATAACGTTAGTATTAACGATGGATGGCGTGTCAAAAAAGTAGGTACAGTTACCCAGGCGTCCAATCCTGAGATGTTTACCGAAAGAGGAAGCCCTAACGGTCAAGAAGGAAAAGCTGTATGGTTTTCGGACTATTACGGATGTAGTACTTGTAAGGTGCCTTCTGTCGGGAATGCTGTACACAATAATACTATTTATACCGAAAGCTATACGGGTTATTGGACTTCGACTCCGGCACCTGTGCATGCATTAGTTAAGGTAGAAGAAGGTAGTGCGGAAAATTTAGTCAAGAACAATATATTTTACATGGCGGGCGGAAGTACCCTGAGCTACGAAGAAGAACCTGGTGTAGGTGCAGGTAATATATTTAGAAATAATATGTATTCGGATGCAGGACCTCCAGGAGGTTTGTTCGGTCATGCCAGCGACATCGACACTGCCGATCCTCTTTTTGTAAATGCGGGATCCAATAATCCAGATGATTATCGGATTCAAGTAGGTTCACCAGCCATTAATGCGGGCCATAACATTCAGGACGGGGCTACCCTGGACGATTATCCCGGTGGTGCCGGAGGAATGGATTATTGGGGAAACTTCGTTGATAATACTTCAGGGAGTATAGATATCGGGGCACACGAAACAGATGGATGCAGTACTACCACTACATACAACGGTGCTTGGGACAATGGTTTCCCTAACATCAACGATTTAGTCATTATCGATGCAGATTATACCACCGCTGATGATGGAGGTAGTTTTACCGCCTGTCAGGTTATTGTAAGTGACGGAGTAACGCTAACGGTTTCTGCCGGCGATTATATCGATATAGATACCAACATCATCGTAAAAGGAACCTTAGATGTAGAAGCCACCGGAAGTGTGGTTCAGGACGATGATGATGCTGTTACCAGTAATCAGGGTACTATCAATGTGGATGTAACTACGCCTAATCTGGCTTCTAGAGACTTTATGATCATGGGATCGCCCATGACTCAGGATATGCAAAGCGTTGTCTGGGCAAATCCATTTTTAGTATTAGAACATGATACCGGCAATTTTGTCCCAAATGAAGCGGTAGCTGCTGCTTTTCCAGGGGCAGAGAATTTTGCAGATGACGACTATAACGATTGGTCTGCTTTTACAAGCCGTATATTACCTGGCGAAGGTTATTTAGTTCGCCCGCAAGCTGGTTTTGGCCAGCCGGGAGGGGTGTTTAACTACACCTATAGTCAAGGCACGCTTAATAATGGTGTGGTAAATTATGAAGCCGAATACAACGGTACCCAAAACGGATCTCCGAACGTAGTAGCCAACCCTTACGCTTCTGCGATTTCGGTTAATTCTTTGGTGACCGCCAACAGCATGATCGATGCTGTTTATTTTTGGGAGCATCTACAACCGCCATCTACTACTATCCCTGGTGCTGGAAGTATGAATTTCTCTATGGAGAATATCTCCATGCGAAATGCCACAGGAGGGAATGCTGCAACGATTACCCAAGGTGTTAATAACGGAGCGAACTCTGGCGTACCAAACGATTTTATAAGTACTGGACAAGGATTTGCATTTAAGGCAAGTGCCGCCGGAACCGTAGAGTTTAACAACAGTATGCGTGTAACGGCAAACAACAATACGCTAAGAAATCCGGAAGCTAAAGATCGCATCTGGATTGCTATCGGGACTGCAGAACATAACCTTTACCGTACAGCTTTAATCGGCTTTATGGACGAAGCGACTGCTGGCCACGATGCCAATTACGATGCCAAGCGACTTGCTACGGTTCTTTCGATTTACTCGCATCTAGAAGATGGAAGCAGGCAATACGGCATTCAGGGCCGTGAGGCTTTCCAGGCTGAGATCAAGGTGCCTATGGGTTTTTCGAGCCTGATCGCCACCCCAACTACCTATAAAATCAGTATCGATAATTTGGAAGGCGCAAACCTCGAAAACGCTACGGTCTATCTACGGGACAATTTAACGCAGCAAGTTCATAACTTATCGGAAGGGGCTTATCAGTTCGAATCGAACAAAGGAACCTTCCATAACCGATTTGTACTTTCTTTCGAGGTAGAAGAGGTCCTGTCTGTAGACGAGTTAGAGCGAAGCGTTGGGTTGTATCCAAACCCAACCACCGGACAATTAAAAATTCAATCTGGGTTCTATACCATTGCTGGAGTAAAAGTCTATGACCTGCAGGGCCGTTTGGTCGATCTGCGCAGCGGAACCGAGCAGCAGCAAATGCAGCTGGATTTATCGAGTCTGCAACCCGCTTTATACTTAGTAGAAGTAACTACAGATCACGGAACGGTTACAAAGCGCTTAATGAAGCAATAAGCTTTCTTAGATAATATAAAAAAAGCAGCTCGATGGAGCTGCTTTTTTTATACAAAGAAGTTAGACTTATCTCACAAACTCATTTGTCCAGAATACGGTTGTTTAGGGGTTTAAACCAAAAGCCTAAATTGTAAGTTTTTGCGCCTTTTTACTACTAATCTTCCACCTAATTTCAGGGACATTTCAACCAAAGATTTATCATGAAAAACAAAGCCGTTAAGTACCTATTACCGTCAATTACCATCGATATGGGAGGCTTCCCAGTCAAACAGCCATTGCCAACCCAAAAGGTACAGCAATTGGATCCGTTTTTACTGCTGCATCACGCCCGTACCAAATACAGCGATCGACGGCCTGCCAAGCAGCAAGGTGTTGGGCCGCATCCGCATCGTGGGTTTAGTCCGGTAACTTTTGTGGTAGAAGGGGCCGTACATCATAGAGATAGCTGGGGGCATGACCAGGTGGCCAAAGCCGGCGAGGTGCAATGGATGCATGCAGGAGCCGGTTTGGTGCATAGCGAACGCCCTTCCCAGGAACTAGTGGAAGGCAGTCGTTGGCAGGAAATCATTCAGCTGTGGATCAATAGCCCGGCAGCAAACAAAATGCTGCCGCCCAGCTACCATTATTTGTCTAAGGAGATTATGCCGCTGTTAAGCTCTACCGATGGCTTGGTAAAAAGCAAACTAATCGCTGGGGCGTATAAGGAGCAGCAAGGGCCAGTACCTACCCAAAGCGATTTATTGGTGTTATGGGGACAGGGCCAGACCGGTGGTATGGAGCAGTTCCAAATCCCTTCGGGCTATAACAGCATGCTGTATCTTATCAAGGGCAGCGGTTCTATTGGTGGTTATGGCTTGCTAGAAGCAGAGCATCTGGCGATTTTCGACCAAGCCGAGGGCGAAGTATCTTTAAATTTTACTCAAGAGTCTCAGTTTCTATTGTTAGCCGGTAGGCCATTAAACGAAAAGGTGACCCAAAGCGGTCCCTTTGTGATGAACACCCAAACCGAGGTGCTGGAAGCCATGCGCGATTACCAAATGGGGAAGATGGGGGTGTTGGTGGAGGAGTAGTTAATCCTCAAAACTAATTCGATCCCTGATGGTACCGTCCGCCCGATGGATGATCACGTCTGCGCCACGTTTGCGGGCTGCCGTTTTGGCCCTGCGGATTGCTGTGGATTGTTTTCGATGTTTGGAACTCACCCTTTTATTTCCTTCTCGTCTTACCGCCCAACCGCCTTTGTAGGGCACTACATGCTGGTGCCAGGTTCTAGGCCGGGAGTGCTTTTGGTAGCCCTCGAAGATGGCGGTGATCAGGTCTAGGATGACCCTTAGGATGGATTTGTTGTTGTACATGCTTGTTGGTTATTCCTAAAGCTTTTCTGCTACCTCGTCATAATAGGCTTGAGTAACTACTTCTGTCCAAACTGTAGGGGCGTCTCCGCCATAGATGGCCAAATAGGTAACATCGCTGTCCTTGGTAGACGAGTGCCAGTGTTCTACCCCTGGATTACATTTAATCACATCACCGGCTTTTAAGACGATGGGAGCTTTACCTCTTTCCTGGTAATACCCTTGCCCATCCACATAAATTAATACTTGAGCCGAACTGTGTTTATGCCAATCCAGGGTCGAATTGGCCTTAAAGGTGGCTTTGGTAACATTGTATGTCAGGTTTTCATCGGCGGTTAACAACCGATTGAGCCAAGCCTCACCCAAATAGTGAGTGTTTGGAGCCAAATTGCCTTGTTCTTGGTAAGAGCGAACTTGGTATTCCGAATCCTGTCCGAAGGAAATTAGAGGGATTGCCAGTAAGATAAAAGTTATCAGGTTCTTCATGGTGTTAAATTTTAGTCTAGTTGTTTTTCTTTTAACCATTCGTACATCAAATCGGCCACCTGTTGGTTGTTTAAGTCCGACATGGGGAAGTGGGTGTTTCCCTTTAATCCCACCTGGGGAAGTTCGATCAGGGTTACATCGCCTCCGGCTTCGTTCACCGCTTTTGTCCATAGGCGGGCCATGCTTAAAGCTGCGCGCCATTGTTCTTTACCTGGGCTTTCTACCGCTTGCTTTGGGATATAATCTCCGTAATAAATCACGATGGGAATTTTGGTAAGCTTTAAAAACGCTTCTATTGGGGCGCCTCTGGCCCTTAATGCGCCACCCACAAAAGGGATGGCCTCTGGCACGCTGTCTTCTGGAAAGATAAAATTGCTTCCTGGCTCGTAGCTCACGATGGCTTTAATGTGGTCGTTTTTTAAGGCCGTCATCCAACCTTGGCCTCCGCTATGCGAATGGGTAACCAATATCCCATCGCCGATCTTATCGAATAAAGCCGATACCGCATTTACGTTTACTTCGATATCCAAGGGCCCTGTGTCTGGAGTAATCTGGCGGAAGTATTGGTTTAATGCTTCGGGATCTTTAGAAAACTGTACGTCCGGATAAAACTCCCTTCCTTCGCCAAGTCGGAAGATGCCAAACCACAATTGGTCTTCGGTCCCTGCCTTAATGCTCGTAGGTAAAGTGCTACGACCTGCTAAGCCTCTTCTGGGTTGGTCTAGTAGGTAAACGGGGTAACGCTTCCTTAAAAAGATCGATTGGTAACCTTCCCGGCCATCTGGGGTACTTTGCCAAGTTCTCATGGATTGCCCATAGCCATGCCAAAACACCAGCGGTAGTTTTCGAGCATCCTTTGGAATTTGGTATAGAACAGAGGCGTGATCTCCATGCAGGGTTTGTCCTTGGGTGCTTTGATTACCAGGATTGAAGTAGCCATGGTTGATAGGGTCGAAGCTACCCGGGCTCTCTATAACAGTGCCCCCAACGGCAAATGTTCCTTGCTCTACAACCCGAAGGTAGCTTGGCTCGTCTTGTGTAGCGCTCGGGTTTTGATTTGTTTTAGTACAACTCAGGTTAAGCAGTAATGCGCTAAATATAGGAAGGACCAACTTTAGGTTTGTCATGATGCAAACAAAGCTAAAGAATATGACGGGGATTAGCTAATGGATATGAACTATTGGAAAAGGGATTACTCGTCCGCCTCGGGCGGGGGTCGCTGGGTCGGGCTCGTGATCCCGGACCGAACGGCCATCAAAGGTCCGGTGGACCTTTGATAGTGAGGGGCCAGCTGGTGCGGTGGCAAAACTGAGATGTTAATAGGGATTACTCGCCCTTTTCAAGGGCTCGTGATCCCAGGGGGGTAACCTGCAAAAGAAAACCCACAAGGCGCTTCAATATCTAGGATTACGCCTTCGGCGTGATCCCAAAGGGGGAGCCTAGCAAGCAAACGCCCCGTGCGTAGCACGGTGGCGATTTTTTATACCCGGCGCTTACATATGCGAGCATATGACGCTTGGGTATAAAAAAACGCCTCATCTTTCGATGAAGCGTTTGCTTGCGGAGGAAGAGGGATTCGAACCCCCGGAGGTGTGACCCTCAACAGTTTTCAAGACTGCCGCATTCGACCACTCTGCCATTCCTCCTTAGCCTTTCAGCGGGTGCAAATATAATACCCTTTTTGAAGAAAATAAATCTTTTTAAGCAATTTTAGTGCTAATTTTGAGCCATGACCGAATGGTATCATTACGCCCTGCTTATCGGGGTTGGTTTTGCGGTGGGGTTCATCAATACCGTAGCGGGTGGAGGTTCGCTGCTGTCCTTGCCAACGCTTATTTTCCTTGGGCTGCCGCCTTCTGTTGCCAACGGTACCAACCGGGTAGCGATCATTTTTCAAACGGCAAGTGCTACTGCGGGGTTTCGATCTAAAGGTGTCTCTACCTTTCCATTCAATATTTATTTGGGGATATCGGCTTTGTTGGGCGCCATCATCGGGGCTCGGATCGCTGTAGATGTAGATGGGCAAACCTTTAATAGGGTACTGGCCATTATCATGGTGGCGGTTATCTTAATCATCATCTTTAAACCCAAGATAAGGGCAGAGGATTTTGCAGAGCGCCTTACGGGTAAACACCTGTGGATCGGCATTATCGCTTTTTTCTTCTTCGGAATCTATGGAGGCTTTATCAATGCGGGGTTGGGCTTTATCATCATCTTGTTTTTGCATTATGTAAACCGCATGAGTTTGGTGCGGGCCAATGCCACCAAGGTGGTGGTGGTATTTATCTATATGCTATCTGCCTTGGCCGTCTTTGTACTCAACGACAAAGTAGACTGGTTTGTAGGCTTTATTCTGGCCATTGGCAACACCACTGGCGCCTGGGTGTCTAGCAGGGTGTCGGTAAAAAAGGGCGATGGCTTTATCAAGGCTTTTATGGTGATTATGGTGGGGGTGATGGCCGTAAAATTATGGTTCTTCTAGGGCGATAGCAGCTTTCTCTTTTTACATCGACAATATTGATGCCTTCTTAACAAAAAGCCCTAATCGGTGCTGTATCTTTGTATAAAATTTACCGCTATGCAAGACATCATCCAAAGCCTAGAGTGGCGTTATGCCACCAAAAAATTCGATAACACCAAAGTTGTTCCGCAGCAAAAAATCGAGGTTTTAAAACAAGCCTTTAACCTAACGGCCACCTCTTACGGTTTGCAGCTATTAAAGTTGGTGGTGGTTACAGATTCTGCCTTAAAGGAACAATTGGTTCCCGCCAGTATGAACCAGCAACAGGTAAAAGACGCCTCCCATGTGTTGGTGATTTGCATAGAGAATAAGTTCGATGAAGCTTATATAAAAGGGCATTTCGATAGGGTAGAAGCCATGCGGCAAACCCCTCGCGAAATATTGGATCCCTTCCAAAATTATATGATCGAGGTCTTTAAAGACAAATCTTGGGACGAGATCAGCGGTTGGATGACCAAGCAAGCTTATATCGCTATGGGAAATTTGTTGACCGTGTGTGCCGTGGAGCAGTTAGATTCTTGCCCGATGGAAGGCTTTCAACCTTCTGAGTACGATCAGATACTAAACCTAGAGGAGCATGGCCTGCAGTCTGTGTTGGTACTTCCTGTGGGTTACCGCAGCCAAGAGGATATCATGGCCAGTCTTAAAAAAGTGCGCCGTGGCGTTTCTGATGTGGTGGTAGAATTGTAACTACTCGATTTTACTCATCTGGTAGGTAGAGGTATGCCCGGTGCCTACTATAGTGATATCGAAGCTATAGGTAAGGGCCTCGATGTCTGTAATTTTTATCGCAAACTTGGTGCCGATAAAGTCTTGAGCCTGTTTAGAGTTAGTTTCTATCAGTTCTAGCTCGAAGTTGCAATCGTTCTTCCACTCAATCTTGTATTTGGCGATGTTTCCTGTGCCTTTGGTGTATTCCGTCTGGTAGTTTTCGTCCCGCTCTATCATGGCTTCGTAGCCCATGGCTTCGTCCACCATTCTAAACTGTCCGGTTCGGAAATAATCACAATCATGTTCTTGTCCAAAAGAGGTTGCTGCGCTTAGTAATACAAGTAAAAAAAGTAGTTTTTTGATCATCTCGAGTGGCTTATGGCTGCAAACTACAAAATAAAATTTGCACCCATAGGGCAAAAGGGCAAAATGCCCATTGTGTATGGCCCACGCAACGCCTATCTTTGCCTGGTATCTATTAAACATAACCTTATAAATTACCACTATGCCCGGATTTGAACGCTTTGGAGACGAAGAACGAGCACACCTTAATGATGTATTAGAGAATGGCGTATTGATGCGCTATGGCTTTGATGGCATGCGTAACGGCCATTGGAAGGCCAAGGAGTTCGAAGCTGCTTTTGCAGCCCGTATGCAAGCTCAACATTGTCAGTTGGTTTCTAGTGGGACAGCGGCCCTTAGTGTTGCGCTTGCAGCAGCTGGTGTTGGAGCCGGCGACGAGGTTATCATGCCTTGTTTTACGTTTGTAGCTAGCTTCGAATCCATCATGATGCTTGGCGCTGTGCCAGTATTGGTAGATATAGATGATACCTTAACCTTAGATCCAGCTGCAGTGGAAGTTGCTGTTACGCCAAAAACCCGCTGCGTAATGCCTGTGCATATGTGCGGCTCTATGGCCAATTTGGATGCCTTACAGGCCATCTGCGATAAGCATGGGCTCATACTTCTAGAAGACGCCTGCCAAGCAGTAGGAGGTACTTATAAAGGGAAACCTCTCGGGAGCATAGGCGACCTTGGTTGTTTTTCTTTCGATTTTGTAAAGACCATTACCTGTGGCGAAGGCGGAGCCGTGATCACCAATAACAGCCAGTATGCGGTAAGTGCAGACCAGTACCAAGACCATGGCCACGACCATATAGGCAACGACCGTGGGGCAGAGACCCACCCAACCCTAGGCTATAACTTCAGAATCTCCGAGTTGCACGCTGCTGTGGGCTTAGGCCAATTACAAAAGTTTGACGAGTTCCTTGCCATTCAGAAGAAACACTACAGCATTATGCGCGAAGCGCTAAGTGAGGTGGAAGGAATAGAATTCCGCAGGGTACCAGATGGTGGCGAAGAGAACTATTCGTTCTTAAGCTTCTTTTTACCCAATGCAGACCTCGCCAAAAAAGTACAGTTGGCCTTAGGGGCAGCAGGGGTCGATGCTTGTTTTTATTGGTTTGATAACAACTGGCACTATATTCATGGCTGGGAGCATCTACAAAACCACAAGAGTTTGGGCAGATTACCTGTAGAAGTGCGCGAGCAGATGGAAGATCTAAACAGCAAGGATTTTTCTAAAAGCGATGCTTGGATGGGCCGAAACATTTCTGCCTTGGTGAAAATCGGCTGGAGCGAACAAGAAGTTCGCGACCGAGCTCAAAAGATGAAAGAAACGATTAGCGGGGTTCTTAAAACGGAATATAGTCTATAATCTCTAGGCCATACCCGATCATTCCAACACGTTTAGATTGCTCATGGTTAGAGATCAGGCGGATCTTAGAGATCTGCAAATCGTGTAAAATCTGGGCGCCAATCCCAAAATCCTTATTGTCCATTTTAATATTTGGAGCCTTGGCTACGGTGCCTGGTTGCTGAGACTGCTTTAAGGCAGAAAGCCTGTTAAGCAGGTTAAACGACTGGCTCTGTTGGTTGATAAATACGATAGCCCCTTTTCCTTGCTGTTCTACGGCTCGGAACATTTCATCGAGCTTTTTATCGGCATGGCTGGTGAGGGTCCCTAAAATATCGTTGTTGACCAAAGTAGAATTAACTCGAACAGGTACCGCTTCGCCTTTGGTCCAACTTCCTTTAGTTAAGGCGATATGCACCTGGTTGTTGGTGGTTTGCTGATAAGCGTGTAATCTGTAAGAGCCAAATTTGGTTTCGATCTCGAAATCCTCCTTCTTTTCGATCAGCGAATCATGCTCCATGCGATAGGCCACCAAGTCTTCAATAGAGACTAGTTTTAAGTCGAACTTCTGGGCTACAGAAACCAACTGAGGTAGTCGGGCCATGGTACCATCCTCGTTCATGATTTCTACGATCACTCCGGCAGGCTGAAGGCCAGCTAGGCGCGCAAAATCGATCGCAGCTTCTGTATGGCCAGTACGTCTTAATACCCCGCCTTCTTTTGCCTTTAGCGGGAAGATATGCCCTGGGCGACTTAGGTCGAAGGGCTTGGTGTTAGGGTCTATCAATGCTTTTACCGTATGAGCGCGGTCCGAAGCCGATATCCCTGTAGTGACACCGTTTCCCTTGAGGTCTACAGAAACAGTAAAGGCTGTCTCCATAGGGTCGGTGTTGTTACCAACCATCAGCTGTAAATTAAGATCGGTGCAACGCGACTCGGTAAGTGGTGTGCAAATGAGCCCGCGACCGTGAGTCGCCATAAAATTGATCATCTCTGGGGTTACCATCTCTGCGGCTGCGACAAAATCGCCTTCGTTTTCACGATCTTGGTCATCGACCACGATGATTACTTTTCCGGCTTTGATGTCGGCGATGGCCTCTTCTATGGTGTTGAGTTTGATCATAGTGCGCTGCTCGGTCAAATTCATAGCTGTTTATTTTTAACAAAGATAGGTATTCGGCAGAAGTTGTAAGGCACGCCTTATCAATTCTGTTTATGGTTTTATCAACGCAAATATTCCAGTTGTTCCTTCATCTGTCGCTTAAAGAGTTGGCGGACCACCACATACATCAGGACACCTATTAGAAGGGTGAAGACCCACATAATTCCATCTTGTTTTTTGCCAATGGCCTTATAAAACTGTGTATGATGTATTAAAGACTTAACAAAGAAGTACATATAGATAACAAAGGATACCGGGCGCAGGAAAACACTGATTTTAAAAGAAGCGATACCAAGATCCAATTCACTGCCGAACAACAGTACATAGGATAGCACGATCGCCAAAGTAGTAAACCACGCGATCAAGGCGTATTTGGAAGTCTTTAAAAAACGGTGGTAACTTTCGTAGGCCAAGCTGTGCTTGTCGTGTTCTTCCATGATGCCTTCGGTAAGTTCGCGCTCGGTATAACCAATTCCTACCAAGCGTTTAATAATCGCCTTACGCACATCCTCACTATAGTCTAGTTTGTCAAAGTTTCTTAAAACGTCGATCAAATCTTCCTCGGTCTTAGATAACACCATGGCCTTCTCGTATTGGGTAAGGATAAGCGGTGCTTCTTCTACCACTTCTGGCTCGGGGCGGCCTAACAATCTACGAATCCTTTGCCCAAAGGCATCAAGGTCCATAATGCCTTGGTCCGTAGTGGCCCTATAGGTGAGCCACATCCCAATAGGCAGCATGATAGCGGTGCTTAACCAGCTCGCAATGGCTGGGTGAAGCGTGCCATCTTCTGCGCTGTTTTTAGCAAAAATTCCTATAAAATGATAGGTCAAAAACAATAAGATCGCTACAACCATGGGCAATCCCATCCCGCCTTTTCGTATAATAGCGCCTAAGGGGGCCCCTACGAAAAACAAGATGATACATGCGGCTGCCAAGACGTATTTTTCGTGTAGGGCGATTTCATGCTTGTTGAGGCGTTTAATCTTGTTATGAAACTCTCTTTTTTTGGCTTCCACTGTTTGCATGCTCCCACGTACATTATCTAGGGCGGTACCCAGAATTTCGCTTTGTTGGTTGATGCTGAAGAGCTCCATAAATTCTTCCTGAGGTGCTGCCTGCTCTTTCTTTTTAGGTGAAAGGCTGTCTATCGCGCGACTTAGTCCGAAGCGGTAGTACATGTTATTCGCAAAGAGCTCGAGGTCGTCGGTGTAATTTTTAGAAAGGGTATCGATCTCTCTATGTAGTTCGTCGATTTTGTACATATTATGATCGCTCACGTTATTGTCCTTGTCGATATCGGTACTATAGAGTTCGGTTAGATCTATGTTGATGGTGTATTCCTCGAAATAGCTCTTAACAAAGGGCTGGCGCTTTTGTTTCTTTCTGTTTTTAAGCTGAATATCCTCGTAATAATTCCCATCCTTTAAAATCAACGAGAGTGTGTTACTCCCCTCTGCACTAGCCAATTCGCCTTCAGTGGCGATAATCACTGTTGCATTTTTGGAGATGTTTTGTGGGTTTTTTTGGTGGATTACTACGCCGGTTAGGAATTGCTCTCGGTCGCCACTCTTTTTATCTACCTTGATGTTAAAGTTCTCACCTATGCTAGAGAACTGTCCCTCCACTATGGCCATGGCCGGGCTTACCTGAGCGATGTTTCGCCTTAGGTTTTTCCACTTGTATTCAGAGTAGGGGATTACGTTGTTGGCAAAGAAAAACGCCAATATGGCCAAGCCACCGATAAATACCATCAGGCTCTTCATGGCGCGTTGCAGCGAGATTCCATTTGCCTTCATGGCGGCAAACTCGTATTTCTCCGAAAAACTTCCGAATACCATCAAGGAGGTTACCAGGATGGTCAGTGGCAATACCAGCGGAATCAGTCGAGGAGATACATACCATAAAAACTTAAGTACCACCCAGACATCTAGGTCTTTTCCCGCTAATTCGGCGATGTACAGCCATATGGTTTGGAGCACAAAAATGAACATCAAAATAATGAAGACGCTGAAAAACGTCTTCAAATAGCTGCTCAAAATATAGCGATCCAGGATCTTCATAGCTGCATCAGTCTAGCTTGTTGATGTAGTAGCCCTCGGTCTCGTATTTGGCCTGGTCGAAGCTAAACAAGGTCTTGGACAGTTGTTGATTTGTCTTAAAGGCCGTAACCGTTAAAGTGTACTGTGTGCCCGCATCATCTGTTTGTATCAACTTGTAAATGTGTTTGGTCCGAACGTCTATTCCAAGCAGGATGTTCTTGATCTCTGCGTTATAGTCAATTGGAGTCAATTTCACGTACTGAATTCTTCTTCCTTTTACATTCTGTACAATGTCCATTTGATGGTTATAGCCCTGTTCGTAAAAGGTGAGGACCTTCGCAGGCGAGAAGCCTTTGTCGTCTTGCTCGCTGTATTTAGAAATAGTGACTTCTTCATCTTCTGGGACGATGGTATAGGTGTGCCCGCCATCGAATAGGGTAGTGGCGCCCAGCATGTTTAGCAGGTATTTGTCGCCCTCTAAGGTTACATCGCCTCTGGTCTCTTGTTGGACCCCTTCTTTGTTGTTTTGCAGCTCCCATTTAAAGTCGATCTCGATATTGTCGTAAGATCGAATCTTGGCGCTTACCTCATCCAATAAGGTCTTGGCCTCTTGAGCCATCGCTGACCCAACGGCCATAAGCGCAAGAATTAGGAGGGTGCTTATAGAATTAAAGCGTTTCATTTTCTTCGTTTAAGAGTTGGTTCAATGCTTCTAAGGTTGGGACCAATACTTGGCGCGCCTTACTACCTTCGAAAGGCCCTACGATTCCGGCTGCTTCCAATTGGTCGATAATGCGTCCCGCACGGTTGTATCCCAATTTTAATTTTCGCTGCAGCAGGGAGGCAGAACCCTGTTGGGCAATCACCAATACTTCTGCTGCTTCTCTAAAGAGCTTATCTCGCTCATCAGCACTAATATCAAGAGTTGTGCCACCTTCTTCCCCTATATACTCCGGAAGCATATGGGCATTAGGATAGGCCTTCTGCGAGCCGATATACTCTGTGATGTCTGCCACTTCGGGCGTGTCCACAAAGGCGCACTGCACCCTTGTCAGGTCGTTGCCCTGGGTGTACAGCATGTCACCACGACCGATTAGTTGGTCGGCCCCAGAATTGTCTAGGATGGTACGAGAATCGATTTTGCTCGTTACTCTAAAGGCAATACGCGCAGGGAAGTTGGCCTTTATAATCCCGGTAATCACATTTACCGATGGTCGCTGGGTAGCAATAATCAGGTGAATCCCGATAGCCCTAGCTAGCTGAGCCAAGCGGGCAATTGGGGTTTCTACCTCTTTCCCGGCGGTCATTATTAAATCGGCAAATTCGTCGATTACCAATACGATATAAGGCAGGTAGCGGTGTCCGTCGTTCGGGTTTAGCTTACGCGCCTTAAACTTGGTGTTGTATTCTTTTATGTTTCTACAGAAGGCATCCTTTAGCAAATCGTAGCGCGCATCCATCTCGATACATAGCGAGTTAAGGGTATTGATAACCTTGTTGGTGTCTGTAATGATGGCTTCGTCTGTATCTGGCAATTTGGCCAAGAAGTGGCGCTCTATCTTGTTAAACAGCGTTAGCTCTACCTTTTTCGGGTCTACCAGTACAAATTTTACCTCTGCAGGATGCTTCTTATACAGCAGGGAAGTTAGGATAGCGTTGAGCCCTACAGATTTTCCCTGTCCAGTGGCTCCGGCCATGAGCAGGTGTGGCATCTTTGCCAAATCCACCACAAATGTTTCGTTAGAAATGGTCTTCCCTAGGGATAGCGGCAACTCCATCTCTGCATTCTGAAATCTGGGCGAGGCGATGGCAGAACGCATAGACACGATCTGCGGATTTTTATTAGGCACCTCTATCCCTATGGTTCCGCGCCCTGGAATAGGAGCGATAATTCTAATCCCTAAGGCAGAAAGCGACAAAGCGATGTCGTCTTCCAGGTTTTTGATCTTCGAGATTCGCACCCCGGCCTCTGGGACAATTTCGTAAAGAGTAACCGTAGGTCCTACGGTGGCCTTAATATTAGAAATGGCGATCTTATAATTGCTTAAGGTATCGACAATTCGGTTTTTATTGGCCTCCAGCTCTTCCTGGTTGATGGTAATCCCTTGGCCTTTAGAGTAATCTTTTAATAAATTGATTGTAGGGAACTTATAGTTGCTTAGTTCAAGCGTTGGATCAAATTCTCCAAAATCGGCAACTAGCTTTTTGCTTAGGTTTTCTACCACTTCTTCTTCGGCTTCGGCTGCTTCCACCTCCATGGAGACATCGTCTTCTGGAGTCACTTTCTTAAGAACGGGTTCCGGTTCTGGTATAGGTTCTGGTTCAGGCTCAGGAATAGGCTCCGGAATTGGTTCTGGCTCCGAAAGGTCTACCGCAGGGCTAGGAACTTCTTCCTCTATGGCAGTTGTGGTTTGCCCGAAGGGGTTTTCATCTGTGGCTTGAAAATCTGCTTCTATCTCTTTTTTGGTGCTTTTAAACAGCGAAGTAACCTGCTCTGGGGTTACGTTAAGGCGAACTACCAAATACACTATCGCAAAGAAGATCATCACTAAGACAGTGCCAATAAGGCCCATATAATCTTGCATCAGGTCGTTTAGCTCGAAACCGATGGTTCCGCTTAACAAAGAGCGTGCGGGGCCAAAGAAGCCAAAAAATATAGAAAGCCAAAAAGCCACTAATAGACCCCAAAACCAAAAACGTAAAAGTGGTTTCTTTCGATAATCGAAGAAATAGTACACTCCTGTAAGGATAATTAAAGCTGCGATAATAAAGGCAGAAATACCAAAACCGTCATAGACAAACACTTCGCCTAACAGGTTACCAAAGTCTTCCAGCCAATTCGTGGCCTCCACATCTCTTCCTAATTCGCCGTCTAGGCTTTGGTCGGCCTTCCAGCTAAAAAAATAGGACAGAAAAGAGAAAAACAGGGCAACCCCAAACAAGATCAAACCGCTTCCAAGGATGATTTTTTGTGTTCGGTTAAGTGTAAAGGAGATCTTTTTACGGACCTTTTTGGTTTTTTTTGAGGTTTTGGAAGTGCGTTTAGCCATCTAAAAGGGTGGTGTTAGGCAAATATACAACGACCTAAACTACTTAAAAATTTTGAGTTGGTAAATAATCTAAGCTAGGGAGTTTTAGAATATTTTCGGCAGGTAAATAATTAGCCCTACTATAGCTGCAGCCAAGGCAGCCATAAAGACCGCGCCTGCACCGATGTCTTTGATGCTTCCGATTTTGTCGTTAAAGTCTGGATGGATAAAATCTGCGATCTCTTCTATGGAGGTATTTAGGCCTTCGACTGCCAGAACGAGGCCCATGGCCAAGGTTTGGGCTAACCACTCGGTGGTAGAAATCTCGAGCCAGAACCCAAGGCAAACGATTAGTGCGGCAATTACAAGCTGTACCTGTATGCTGGGTTCCATTAACAGGCGTTTTGCACCTTTAAGGGCGTACCAGCAGCCCATCAATCGTTTGCCGAGGAAACTGTCTTTCATTTATAGGGCGTTGATGGCCGCATCGTAATTGGGTTCCTGTCCAATTTCTGGGACTTGCTCGCCATAAACCACATTGTGATTCTCGTCCAATACCAGTACCACTCTCGATAACAAACCTTGAAAAGCAGAGCTCTTCATCTCTAGTTGGTAGTCTTTTCCGAACTGGTGGTTTTTAAAATCGGAAAGCATAATGACATCTTCCAAGCCTTCCGCTGCACAAAACTGCTGTTGTGCAAACGGTAAATCGCGCGAGATGCATAGCACCTTGGTGTTATCTAACGCTGCGGCCTGAGCATTAAAAGAACGAACCGAAGCCGAGCAAACCCCCGTATTCACGCTGGGGAAAATATTCAATACAAGCTTAGAGCCTTTAAAATCGCTTAGTTTCATAGAGTCTAGCTCTACGGTTGTCAATTCAAAATCTGGAGCCTGAGTTCCATTTGCTGGGATATTCCCGATGGTTTCCGCGGGATTACCGCCTAAGGTGATTTGAGCCATGTTGTTGTTTTCTGTAAAAATACTAATTCGGCCATACATTTGCGGTATGCAACTGCTGCTTCAGCCTATAAAATTTGGTTAAAATTTAATTAACTGGCCTGTGGTTTTACCAGCTGACGAATCTTGATGCGGAAAGCAGCAAAGACCAAGGTGGTGATCGGGCTCATCCAGTTAAAGAAAGCATAGACAAAATAGTCGGCCACGCTTACCCCTAAGACTCCGCTTTGATAGGCCCCACAGCTATTCCAGGGTACCAAGACAGAGGTGACTGTCCCAGAGTCTTCCAGAGTTCTACTTAAGTTTTCTGGAGCCAAGCCTTTATCCTCGTAGGCCTGCTTAAACATCTTCCCAGGGATTACAATGGCTAAGTATTGGTCCGATGCTACCACGTTTAACCCCAAACAAGAGATCACCGTGCTGGCGAATAAGCCAAAGATGCTGTCGGCCACAGAGAGCAGGGCCTTTGTAAGTCTCGACAAGGCACCGATGGCATCCATGATTCCTCCAAAGAACATAGAGCAGACCACCAGTAAGGTGGTCCAAATCATGCCCAGCATTCCTCCGGCAGAGAACAGCTCGTTCAATGTTTCGTTATCTGTTTGTATAGATGTTTCTGTCCAAATCGACTTTAATACAGCTCCGATGTTGCTGCTGGATACTTGCGGTAATACATCAGCCTGAAAGATCAAGGCGAAGACTCCAGCAGAAAGTACCCCAGCAGAAAGAGCCGTTAAGGGTTTGGCTTTAAGCAAGATCAAAGCGATTACCAAAAGCGGCACGCCAAAAAGCCAAGGCGTAACATTAAAAGTTTGTTCTATGGTAGCTAGTAGCCCACTAAGGTCGGCAGCTCCAAGGGTTTCCACCTGTGTCCCTATGATGGTAAAAATTACCAGCGTTAGTAAAATGGTGGGTACGGTTGTCATGGACATATACCTGATGTGGGTAAACAGATCGGTCCCTGCCATGGCAGGTGCTAGGTTGGTGGTATCGCTCATAGGCGACATTTTATCGCCAAAATAAGCGCCAGAAATAACGGCTCCTGCAATCATTCCGCCAGGGATACCTAGGGCGGACCCTATCCCGATAAGCGCAATACCAACGGTGGCCGAAGTGGTCCAGCTGCTTCCTGTAGCTATCGATATAATGGCGGCGATAATTACAGAAGCAGGCAAAAAGATGTCGGCGCTTAAAACTTGTAAACCATAATAGACCATTACCGGAATTACTCCGCTTACCAACCAAGTGCCGGCAAGGGCGCCTACCAAAAACAAGATGGCGATGGGCAGCAATACAGAGCGCAGATTTTCTATCACCTCTCTAACCATTAGGCTTACGGGGACCTTGTTAAAAAGACCCACCACAGCCGCAACCAATCCGCCGATGATAAGGATATAGTGCGAAGAATAATCGCCGAGCCAAACCCCGTCCTGAAAAAAGATGTTATAGGCCAATAGGGCGACCAAAATGATTACTGGTATCAGCGATTCTCCCAAGCTTAGCTCGGTGTTGCTAACCAGTTTATGGCCGTCAATATCTTCTTCTGAAAGGTTTTTGTGGTCGCTCATGCATCGATTTTTAGAAGTGTAATGTTACAACTTTGAAACCGAAGCTGCAAATAGCTAAGTCGCAGACAAACCCAAGAAAAATGCTAGTTTAAAGCGTAGTTTGGTCTAAGGACTCCAACTTCCACCATACAGGCTCTCATGGTCTCGAAGGTGCGTTCTATATCCTGATCCAAACCGATGGAAAAACGGATGAGGCCATCTGTTAAGCCCATGGCCTGTCTTTCGTCTTCCGGGATTTCGCTAGAGGTAGAAGATCCGGGTGCGCTAAAGAGGGTTTTATAAAAACCAAGACTTACAGCCAGGTACCCGAGGTTTTTCTTCTGCATCAACTCCATTAAGGCATTGGCCTTTTCTGGGCTGCCCACATCGATGGTGAGCATACCGCCATAGCCGTAATCTGTGTTCATCATGCCTTTAAACTGCTCATGACTAGGATGGCTTTTTAAACCTGGATATACCGTTTTAAGTCCTACCTGCTCAAAGCGTTCGGCTAGGTAAGCGGCATTGCGACTGTGTTGTTGTATGCGTATATGCAGGGTGCGTAGATTTTTTAAGATGGAAGAAGCGCGTAACGAATCTAAAGAAGATCCTAGCAACATGGAGGCGCCATCGTTTACATCGCGCAGAGCGTCTATAAAGCTTCGACTACCACAGATTACGCCACCCATGGTATCGCTGCTACCATTTACAAATTTGGTGAGGCTGTGGATCACTACATCGGCTCCAAGCTGCGCAGGAGAAATGCTTAGGGGCGAGAAGGTGTTGTCCACAACTAGCTTTAGGTCGTATTTGATGGCCAGTAAAGCAAGGCGTCTGATATCTGCAACTTCTAACAGCGGATTGCTTACCGTCTCGCAATATAGAATACGCGTTTTTTTGGTGATGGCGTTTTCTACCGCTTCGAGATTGGTGATGTCCACAAAACTAGACCCGATCCCAAAACGGGGTGCAAAGTTTTTTAAGAAGGCGTAAGTCCCACCATAGATGGTGCGGCTGGCGACAACATGTTCTCCTTGCTTGCAAAGCTGCATAATGACCGGGGTAATTGCGCCCATCCCAGTAGCGGTAACCTGTGCGGTTTCTGTGCCTTCCATGGCCGCTAATGCTTCACCTAAGTATAGATTGGTCGGAGCGGTATGGCGCGAATAAAGGTAGCAACCGTCGGCATTGCCTTCGAAGGTATCGAACATGGTCTTGGCCGATAGGAAGGTGTAGGTAGAAGAATCGGAGATGGAAGGATTCACTCCTCCGAATTCTCCAAAGTATTGCAGGTCTTGTATGTTGTTGGCAGGTTTAAACTTCATGACGCGATTATTTTCTTCAAAAATAGAGCAGAGGGGAAAAAATTACAATGGTGTAGTTTGTATTTAGAAAATAATTCTTTTAAATTATATATTATAAGAATATATATCTGATATTTGCCTAATTAGTGTCAAAAACTGGAAAATATGTCATCGCAATTAGACGCCATAGACATCGGGCTATTGGAAGCCTTGCAAGAAGATGCCAAACAAACCAATAAGCAGCTTTCGTTAAAGCTTAACCTGTCGGTAACAGCCATCTTCGAGCGCATTAAGCGCTTAGAGCGCGAAGGGATTATCCGAGCCTACGTGGCTTTACTCGATAGAGATCGGGTACAGAGAGGCTATACGGTCTTCTGCCAAATCAAGCTAAAGGAACATTTACAAAAGAGCATCCACGAGTTCGAAAGGGAAGTGGTAAAGTTATCGGAAGTAGCAGAGTGCTACCATCTAAGTGGGGAGTACGATTACCTGCTTAAGATTCACGTAAAGGACATGCAGCATTATCGTACTTTTATGGTAAACAAACTCACCACTTTACGACATATTGGTAGTACGCAAAGTGCGTTTACCATTAGCGAAGTAAAAAACCAAACCGCCGTGTCGCTTCATGAAGCCAACTAAAACCTACCTCTGGATAGAATTACTGCTTTTGTTTGTCCTTATTCCGACGAGCTTTGTTTTTTCCTATTCGGTCTGGATTAAAATAATATTAGGGCTTGGCGGTTTGATTTATACCTTGTGGTGGCTGCGGAAGGCATCGCTCTTAGCATTAAAACCGCGCAAGGGTTTGGATTGGAAGCAATTTGCCAAGCGGACCGGCATTAGCTTTATTTTTATAGCTTTAATTACCGCGGTCTACGTATGGTGGATAGATCCGAAGGCCTTGTTTTATGTGCCGCTTAATAAACCGAGGCTGTATGTTGTTATCTTGTTTATCTATACCTTTTTGTCGGTCTGGCCTCAGGAGGTTTTATACCGCACCTTTTTTATCAACCGCTACGAGGGTCTGTTCCAAAATAGAGCGTTATTGATAGGTGCGAATGCCTTGGTATTTTCGCTGGCGCATCTGTTCTTTAAAAACACCTTGGTTATGGTACTCACCCTGGTGGGAGGCGTGCTCTTTGCGCTCACCTTTATCAGGTTTAGATCTACCACCGTTGTATCTATAGAACACGCCCTTTATGGCAATTGGTTGTTTACCGTTGGAATGGGGCAAATGCTGGCCTTCCCGGGTATGGAAGCCTAAGGGTTAACCCCTGTAAATTCTGTCTATATTTTACGACCAAATGGCAGGATTCTTTGTACTTTTGCTCTGCAAAATTTAAACCATTGCTCATGAATACATACGACGTTGCTATCATCGGATCTGGCCCTGGAGGATATGTGGCTGCCATTCGTTGTGCCCAGTTGGGTATGAAAACGGCTATCATCGAAAAATACAACAGCTTAGGTGGGACCTGCCTTAATGTAGGTTGTATCCCTAGCAAGGCTTTGTTGGATTCTTCGCACCATTACGAGGATGCCATCAAGCACTTCGAGACACACGGGGTGGTGATTCCTGGAGAGGTCAAACTTAACTTTAAGCGTATGATTGAACGCAAAAGTGAGGTCGTAGAGCAAACCGTTAAGGGTGTCGAGTTTTTGATGAGCAAAAACAAGGTCGATGTCTATACCGGAGTAGGTAGTTTTAAAGATGCTACCCATATCAACATCAAAGGCGAGAAGGAAGAAACCATCGAAGCCAAAAACACCATAATCGCAACAGGTAGTAAGCCATCTACTCTTCCATTTATCACCATAGATAAAGAACGCGTCATCACTTCTACAGAGGCTTTAAGCCTTACAGAAGTGCCTAAACACATGATCGTGATCGGTGGAGGAGTTATCGGACTAGAGTTAGGACAGGTATACCGCCGCATCGGGGCAGAGGTATCTGTGGTAGAATATATGGATCGCATTATCCCAACCATGGATAAGGCGCAAAGCAAAGAGTTGACCAAGGTGCTTAAAAAGCAAGGGGTTAAGTTTTATTTGTCGCATCAGGTATCTGCCGTAGAACGCAAGGGCGATGAGGTAAGCGTTACTGCAACTAATAAAAAAGGAGAAGAAGTAAGCCTTAGTGGAGACTACTGTTTGGTTTCTGTAGGGCGTCGTCCATATACAGATGGCCTACAGGCAGAAAACGCTGGGGTTAAGATCAACGAACGAGGGCAAGTAGATGTAAACAACCACTTGCAAACCAATATCCCGAACATCTATGCCATTGGCGATGTGGTTCGAGGAGCCATGTTGGCACATAAGGCCGAAGAAGAAGGAGTACTTGTAGCCGAATTCCTTGCCGGACAAAAGCCGCATATAGATTACAACCTGATTCCTGGCGTAGTATACACTTGGCCAGAAGTGGCTTCTGTTGGGAAAACAGAAGAGCAACTGATAGAAGCTGGTACAAAGTATAAGTCTGGACAATTCCCCATGAGGGCTTTAGGACGTAGTCGTGCTAGTGGAGATACAGATGGGTTTGTAAAAATACTAAGCGACGCCACCACCGATGAGGTGTTAGGGGTACACATGGTAGGAGCCCGTGTGGCCGACCTTATCATGGAAGGCGTAACCGCTATGGAATTCCGCGCTAGCGCAGAGGATATGGCCCGTATGAGTCATGCACACCCGACCTACGCCGAGGCCGTGAAGGAAGCCGCGCTTGCCGCTACCGACAACCGCGCCTTACACAACTAATTAGGCGTTAGGACAGCTAAGAACTTTAAAATACCTTTGCCTTTTGGTGAAGGTTTTTTTATGCGTACAAACAGGACATTTGCTTGCCAGTTAAACTCCGGATTAAGGGAGCAGCTCACTGTTTGGGGAAGTCGCTTTCGCGAAATGGTATGGTTAGATTCTAACGAATATCCAGATCTAAGAGGAAGCTACCAGGCAATAATGGCGGCCGATGCATTCACTTCTATTAAGACAGAAGCAGGGGATGCCTTCGACCGTTTACATGAATACCAGGCCACTACCGCCGATTGGCTTTTTGGCTACCTTACCTACGATTTAAAGAACGAAGTAGAAGCCCTAAAATCTGACAATCAGGACGGTTTGGACTTTCCAGACTTACAGTTTTTTCAGCCCAAACGGCTGTTGATGTTTGATGAAAACACCGTCACTATTAGTTATCTAAATCTAGTGGCCGATGAGATAGATGAAGACTGGGAGGCCATCCAACAAACGCTGGTAGTGCCTTCTGGCGTACCTTCGAGCGGGGCCAAAATCAGTTTAAGGACCACCAAGGACCGCTACCACCAAAAGGTAAGCGACATGCTTGCTCATATTATGCGCGGGGACATATACGAAGCCAATTTTTGTCAGGAGTTTTATGCAGAAAAGACGGCCATAGACCCCATTAGGACTTTTCATCATTTAAACGAGATCTCCCAACCTCCTTTTGCTAGTTTCTTAAAAATCGGGAAGCATTATGCGATGTCTGCTTCGCCAGAGCGGTATTTAGCAAAGAAAGGAAATACTGTTATCTCTCAGCCCATCAAGGGAACAGCCAAACGCTTGCCAGACCCAGAGGCCGATGCCAAGATGGTTGCTTATTTGCAAAGCGACCCTAAGGAACGTTCGGAGAATGTGATGATTACAGATTTAGTTCGAAATGACCTCTCGCGTATCGCAACCAAGGGCAGTGTGGCTGTAGATGAGCTCTGTGTGGTGTATAGTTTTATGCAAGTACACCAGATGATTTCTACCATCCGTTGCGAAGTGGCGGAGCTTACAGATCCGGTTTCTATCCTACGGGCCACGTTCCCTATGGGGAGCATGACTGGTGCGCCCAAGGTGTCTGCCATGAAGCTGATCGAAAAATTGGAAGACAGCAAGCGTGGACTCTACAGCGGAGCCATTGGCTATTTTGACCCTAAGGGGGATTTCGATTTTAATGTCATTATACGTAGCATCCTCTATAACGAAGCGACCCAGTATGTGAGCTTTTCTGTTGGTGGCGCCATTACCGCAGCTTCTGACCCAGAAAAGGAGTACGAAGAGTGCCTGGTAAAGGCCAAGGCCATGCGGGAAGTTTTGGAGTCTTAATCCACCTACTTTTTCCGTATTTTGCAGGCTTATTAAACACCCATGCTACGCGCATTCGAACAACATTTACAAGAAAACCATCCAGGGCTCAAGCAGCAAAAACTGCTTATTGCCTGTAGCGGTGGTTTGGATAGTGTGGTTTTGGCAAGGCTCCTGGCTAAGCTATCTTATAACATAGCTTTGGCCCATGTTAACTTTGGCCTGCGCGGGGCAGAGAGTGACGAGGACGAAGCCTTTGTGCGCCGTTTAGCCCAAGATCTAGAATGTCCGTTTTATGTAAAGGGTGTGGAGACCGAGGTCTATGCAGCAGAACAAGGTATTTCTATTCAAATGGCGGCTCGAGAGCTACGGTATGGATGGTTCGAAGAATTATTAAGCCAAGAGTTCGACCGATTGCTAACGGCCCATCATGCAGATGATGATCTAGAAACCTTCCTGATTAACCTGAGTAGAGGCGCTGGGTTAAAAGGACTGACGGGCATCCCTGAAACTCGAGAGGCCGTTGTACGTCCTTTATTAGGTTTTGAACGCCAACAGCTCATGTCCTACGCCAAGAAGGAAGGCTGGCACTGGCGCGAAGACAGCAGCAATGCCAATGATAAATACCTGCGGAATGCCTTCCGCCTAAAGGCAATCCCAGCCCTTAGGGAAGTGGACGAAGACATTGTAAAGGCCTATGGTAAGACCAAGAGTCATCTACAAGCAAGCCAACGTCTTGTAGACGATTATATGGGCTTGATTAGCAAGTTGCTGCTTACACCCACAGCTACTGGTTTTGACCTAGATCTCGAAAAATTGGCCGATTTGCCCAACCAAGATGCGATCTTATATGCCTTGTATGGCGATTATGGCTTTACAGATTTGGTGGCCTTAAATCAACTTCCAAAAGCGCAAAGCGGCAAGTTTTTATTGGCTCCTGGGTATCGTTTACTAAAGGATCGAGGGCGCCTAATCTTGCAATTGCAAGAGAAAAACAACCAGCAGGAGGTTTTTTTTATAAAAAAAGACGAAAAAAATATCGAGCAACCGCTTAGGATTTCAGTAAAACCTATCGGTAAAGTGGGCTACCACGACCCGTCTACGATATACGTCGATAAGGCGCTATTGCACTATCCACTGGAAATTAGAAAATGGCGTGAGGGCGATCGTTTTCAGCCCTTTGGTATGCAAGGAAATAAAAAAATTAGCAAATTTTTAAAAGATGAAAAGCTATCTTTAGCGGCCAAAGAAAACATTTGGCTGCTTTGTAGCGACCAACAAATTGTTTGGGTGGTAGGACACCGCGCAGACGATCGGTTTAAAGTAACAGCAGCCACCCAAGAAATACTAAAAATTACATATTACCTCTAAAAGACCTACCAATGAGAGTTCTTCTTGTCCTGATCATTACCCTTGTTAGTTTCCTCCCTAGTCAGGCCCAGGAATTTTTAGATCCTGTAAGTTGGGATGTATCTATTAATCCGCAGACCGACAACACCTACGAGGTTAAGATGCGGGCTACCATCGAAGCCGGTTGGCACCTTTACAGCCAAACACAGTTTGGCGAGGAGTTCGAAGGGCCCATCCCCACAGAAGTTTTATTTAATGCTACAGATAGCACCTACAGACTTATAGGCAATACCAAAGAACCCGAAGTGGCCTCGGTATTCGACCCAGTCTTCGAGATGGATGTAGTCTTTTTCGAGGATGAAGCCCTGTTTTCGCAAACCATAGAGTTGATAGACCCAAATCTAAGTACGATTACGGTAGAGCTTTATTATACGGTATGTGACGACGAAAAATGCTTGCCGCCAGATACCAAAACCTTCGACCTAGACTTAGGATCTGGCCAATCCGAAGTCGCGTCTTTAGAATTGACAGAAGAAGACCTTGCGCGTTCTTCGGCTTTAAAACTCGATATCAAAGGAGAAGAAGTCTTTAAGACCGAGACCGAAGAATCTAAAAAGAGCTATTGGACCATATTCTTCCTTGGGTTTTTAGGAGGGCTTATCGCTTTGCTTACTCCCTGTGTGTTCCCGATGATTCCGCTAACGGTAAGCTTCTTTACCAAAAGCGGGGGAGACCGTAAAAAAGGGATGGCAAACGCCATGCTTTATGGCTTGTTTATCTTTTTGATCTACGTACTGCTTAGTTTGCCGTTCCACTTGTTGGATTCTGTAGATCCGGAGATCCTCAATAACATCAGTACCAACACTGTACTAAATGTGATCTTCTTTATCATATTTATCGCTTTTGCCTTTTCGTTTTTCGGGTATTATGAAATCACCTTGCCGAGTTCTTGGAGTTCGGCCATGGATAGCAAAGCGACTAGTATTGGGGGGATTATCGGGATCTTCTTTATGGCCTTAACCCTTGCCATAGTATCCTTCTCGTGTACGGGACCTATTTTGGGATCCTTGCTAGGAGGCTCGCTTACCAGCGATGGAGGCGCCATACAATTAAGTATAGGGATGGGTGGTTTTGGTTTGGCTTTGGCCTTACCCTTTGCCCTGTTTGCCATGTTCCCAAATTGGCTAAGCAACCTGCCAAAAAGCGGTGGATGGCTTAACACCGTTAAGGTGGTATTGGGTTTTGCTGAATTGGCTTTAGCCTTTAAGTTTTTATCGAACGCAGACCTAGTCGAACATTGGGGACTGTTGAAGCGCGAGATCTTTATCGGGATCTGGATTGTTTGTGCCCTAGGGATGGCCTTGTATCTATTTGGCCTAATTCGCTTTCCGCACGACGGCCCAAAAAAGAAAAAATTACCCATAGGGAATTGGATTGTCGGTTTGGCATCGGTAGCCTTTTTTATCTACCTATTGCCGGGGCTTACCAATACACCAGCGGCCAATTTAAAGCTGCTAAGTGGTTTCCCGCCGCCTTTATTTTATAGTGTTTACGATAAGGACACAGAGGCTCCTTTGGGCTTAGAAGCCTATAAAGATTTTGACGAGGGGATAGCTGCGGCCAAAGCCCAAGGCAAACCAGTGATGATCGATTTTACCGGTTGGGCCTGTGTAAACTGTCGTAAGATGGAAGAGCAGGTATGGAGTCAGGAGGATATCTTTAAGGTGATCAGCGAAGACTATGTGCTTATCTCGCTTTATGTGGACGATAGAAAAGAATTGCCGGTAGACCAGCAGTTTAATTATTTAAAACCCACAGGAGATACCAAGGCCATCGAAACCGTTGGCGATAAGTGGGCGACCTTTCAAACGGTGAATTTCGAAAACAATTCGCAGCCCTATTATATCTTATTGGATACAGAACTCAATTTGCTTAACAGCCCGGTGGGTTATACCCCAGATGCTGAAGAATACCTGGATTGGTTAAAGACAGGCTTAGAGAATTATAAAAAATAATACCATATGAAACGCATAGGCTGGTTATTGCTTGTCTGCTTGCTTACTTTCGGCGCAACAGCTCAAGAGTTTGTCAAGGAACTCTATAACAAGACAGAGACGTATATAGAAATGAGGGACGGCGTAAAGTTGTTTACCGCCATTTATACTCCTAAGGACACCAGCCAAGAATACCCCATACTGCTTAAGCGAACTCCTTATAGCTGCCGACCCTATGGCGAAGACAAATTTAGTTCGCGTTTGGGGCCAAGCGAATACCTAACCAAAGATTTGTACATCATCGTGCATCAGGATGTTCGTGGGCGTTGGATGAGCGAAGGGGTGTACGACAATATGCGGGCCTATATCCCAAACAAAACCGGCGATCAAGTTGACGAAGCCAGCGATACTTACGATACCATCGATTGGTTGGTCAATAATGTAGATAATAACAATGGTCGCGTTGGGACCTGGGGAATTTCTTACCCTGGTTTTTATGCAACTTACTCTTTGCTAGATGCACACCCAGCTTTAAAAGCGTCATCGCCACAGGCCTGTATCGGCGATTTCTATTTCGACGATTTTCATCATAACGGGGCCTATTTACTCAGTTATTGGCTTGCTACTTCGGTGTTTGGGTACGAAAAAACAGAGCCTACAGATACTTCATGGTATAAATTCCCGAGCATTGGTACTAGAGATCAGTACCAATTCTTTTTGGACGCTGGTCCATTGTCCAATTTGGACGAGTATTACAAAGAAGACAATGTGTTTTGGCAACAGCTAAAGGAGCATCCAGACTACGATGAGTTTTGGCAGTCGCGCGGAATTATTCAGCATTTAAAGGACATCAAGCCAGCCGTAATGGTGGTTGGTGGTTTGTTCGATGCAGAAGATCTTTATGGGCCCTTCGAGACCTACGAGAAGATAGAAGAGCGCAGCGACACTTACAACACCATGGTCTTTGGACCTTGGAGCCACGGAGATTGGGCGCGTAAAAAAAAGCGTCAAGCAGTTGGTAACGTCTATTTTGGAGACGACCTCAGCCAGCATTTTCAGCAGGACATAGAGGCTAAATTTTTTGGTCACTTCCTAAAAGGTGAGGCCGATGGCAACACCGGGTTGCCAGAAGCCTATATGTTCGACTCTGGAACCCTCGATTGGCATGAGTACGACCAATGGCCGCCTGTGGGAGTCGCCAACAAATCTTTTTGGTTACAAAGCAGAGGACGTCTTAACGAAAAAGCCGAGCGCAGTTATACCTTCGAAGAGTTTGTTAGCGATCCGGCAAAGCCAGTACCTTATTCAGAAGACATCAAAGTGGGCTTCACCCCACGAAAATTTATGACAGACGACCAGCGTTTTGCAGGACGTCGCCCGGATGTATTGGTGTTCGAAACTCCTGTGATGGAAGAGGATATGACCTTGGCTGGCGATATCATGGCCAAGCTACAGGTATCTACTACCGGTACCGCAGCAGATTGGGTGGTAAAAGTAATCGATGTATTCCCTGCCGATTCACCCGATAACGAAGAGACCACCAAAAACCAAAAGATGAGCAACTACCATATGATGGTGCGCAGTGAGGTGTTGCGAGGGCGCTACAGAAACGACTTTGCCAAACCAGAGCCCTTCACTCCAAACGAGAAGACGGCCGTGACTATCAAGTTGCAAGATGTTCATCATACCATCAAGAAAGGGCATAAGTTGCAAATCCAGATTCAAAGCACCTGGTTCCCATATATCGATCTAAATCCTCAGAACTTTGTAGAAAACATTTTCGAGGCCAAAGAAGCCGATTTTAGCAAGCAGACACATAGGGTGTATAACGACTCCGAAATACAGTTTTCCATACTGCAGCGCCAGTAAGGTTTGTCACAAAAAAAGCGCCGTCCGGACGGACAGCGCTTATAACAAACCTAACTTAGTAAATGCTGTATAAACCATCAAAGCTTAATTTTTTATCCCCACAAAAAATCAACTATGATGAACATTTACTTCAGCAAATATAATAGAATCTTCTAATTATTTCCTAAGCGGAAGTACGTATTTTCTATAAACTTAGTAGGGTAATAAAAAAAACCTGCCGCAAGAGGCAGGTTTTCTGTCTATCTTATCTGTAATAAATACCTGAACAACAACAGCTTTAAGGCGTTTGTAATCCATTACTTACCACACTTCCAATACCAAAAATAGGGGAAATATTAACGCCATTTTAACCTTGTAGCTACGCAAACGTTGTAGTGTTGATAAGTTTCAATCTTTTGATAAAACAAGACAAGACATGGGTCAAATTATTGAATTGCTAAAATTGGGCCTTCATTTTTATGAATAATTAGTAGCTTTAGACAAATTCGACCAAGGCCTATGCAAAAATTGACCCTTAAAAAAATCGCTCACGAATTGGATGTTTCGATCTCTACAGTGTCCAAGGCGCTAAAGGATAGCCCAGAGATTGGAGCCGAAACAAAAAAGAAGATTCAGGCCTTTGCAGAGCTCTATAATTACCGCCCAAATAACATCGCTTTAAGCCTAAAAAATCAGAAGACAAAGACCCTTGGAGTGATCATTCCAGAGATCGTTCATCACTTCTTTACAACCGTAGTGAGTGGCATAGAACAAGTGGCTAACGAAAAAGGTTATACGGTCATCATTGGGCTTTCTAATGAGTCGTTCGAAAAGGAGGTAACCAATATGGACAAATTGGCCAATGGAAGCATCGATGGCTTTATTTTGTCGGTCTCAAAAGAAACACAACTAAAGCAGGATTATCACCATTTAACAGAGTCCATAGACCAAGGAATGCCCATCGTGATGTTCGACCGAGTGATCCCGCAAATCGAATGCGATAAGGTAGTGGTAGACGACCAAGAAGGGGCGCGTAAAGCCGTAGCTCGACTGATTGAATTGGGTTGCAGAAATGTGGCTATTTGTTCTACAGAGGACCACATCAGCGTAGGGAAGTTGCGTACAGCCGGGTATTATCAGGCCCTAGAGGAAGCAGGCTTACAAGCAGACCCGGATTTAATCTTGCGTCTAAGGGAGGATCTCAACCCAGAAGAGCAGCAAGATGCTTTGTTACGCGAGATGCAATCCTTTTTAATGGCACGACCGGCGGTGGATGGGGTTTTCGCGGTAAACGAAAAATATGCGCTTACGGCCATCAAGGCCCTCAAGGGATTGGGTCGTGAGGTTCCAGAGCAGGTCAAGGTTTTTGGTTTTACCGATGGAGTGCTCTCTCGTTTTGCTTCACCTAGTTTAAGTACAGTAAGCCAGCATGGCAAGGACCTAGGTCGCAAGGCCGCCGAACTTCTGATAGACCGCATCGAAAAAGGGAATTTCGAACCGCCTTATTCAACCTTAGTAGTGGCCACGGAATTGGTGGAGCGGGAATCGACCAAATAAGCATAAACTTTAACGGTAAATAGTTTATATTTACAGCAGAGAACAAGCTTACCACACTTCCAATTATAAAGCTTGGTTTCTTCAGCATCACCGTATACCCTGTAGGAGCCGGCAAATGTTCAATTGCTAGCATATACTGCATGTCTAAAAAAGGATTCATCTTCGATCTCGATGGCGTGATCGTCGATACTGCCAAATACCATTTTCTGGCCTGGAAAAAAACAGCCGAGAGCTTGGGTATTCACTTTACAGAAGTAGAAAACGAACAATTAAAAGGGGTAAGCCGAGTACGTTCCCTCGAAAAAATACTCGAGTGGGGCGATACTAGTTTACCACAAGCAGACTTCGATGCGGTTTTGGTAGAGAAAAATACCGATTACCTAAGTTATATCGCCAATATGACGGCGGAAGAGATTCTGCCCGAAGTACCTCGTGTACTCGACTTCTTAATAGAACAAGGACAACCCATCGCCTTGGGTTCGGCCTCTAAGAACGCCAGGACCATTTTAGAACAAGTAGAACTTATCGATCGTTTCGATTGCATCGTGGATGGTACCAACGTGAGCAAAGCCAAGCCAGACCCTGAGGTTTTCCTTCAAGCGGCCGAGGGGCTAAACATGGCGCCAACATCCTGTGTGGTCTTCGAAGATTCGCTGGCTGGCTTAGATGCAGCCAATGCAGGTGAGATGCTCTCTATAGGCGTTGGTAAGCCAGAGGTGCTTACCCAAGCCCGTTATGTTTTTCCCGATTTTACAACCCTTACAAACGAATTCCTTCAACAAATTATATCCCAATCATGAATCAAGAATACATCATCGCCGATCCTTGGAAAATTATCGAAGACGGTTTCGACCCAGAACTGGTAAAATCCTCAGAGAGTTTATTTAGCCTCGGGAATGGTGCCATGGGCCAACGCGCCAATTTTGAAGAAGACTACAGCGGCCCGACCTTTCAGGGAAGTTATATCGCTGGGGTGTACTATCCGGACAAGACCCGAGTTGGTTGGTGGAAAAACGGCTATCCAGAATATTTTGCCAAGGTGCTTAATGCGCCCAATTGGATTGGGATTCGCTGGTATGTCGACGGGGAAGCCTTCGACCTTAATACCTGTAAAGAGGTGTCTGCATTCCGCAGAGAACTGGATATGAAGACTGGGCTGTATAGTAGGACTTTTAGTGCGACGACAGCCACTGGAATCAAACTAGAGGTAGAGAGCACCCGTTTTTTACATTTGGACAAAGACGAACTAGGAGCCATAAGATATAGCGTAAAAGCCGATGCAGCCTGTGAAATTCGCTTCGAGCCATATTTGGATGCGGGCATTACCAACGAAGACTCTAACTGGGACGACCAATTTTGGGATACTTCAGAGGTCGCCTCCCAAGGAAACCGAGCGCATATCCGCTCCAAAACCATGAAGACCCACTTCGAGGTCTGCACTTATATGGGGACGGCGGCTTACCACAATGGCAATAAATTGGAGGTAGCTCCACAATCGAGTCAGGCAGACTTAAGCGTTCAGCATAGCTACACCATACATGTCCAGGCAGGGGAGACTGCAAGCCTGGAAAAGTTTGCCGGTTATACCGTAGGTTTAAATCATGCAGCCGATGCCTTGGTCCCAGCAGCAAATGCGGTCCTAGACCAAGCCTGCCAAGAGGGATTTGACGGACTTATGGCCCAACAAGCAGCGGCATGGGGGCAGATTTGGGAAATGGCAGACATTACCATAGAAGGGGATGTAAAAGCCCAGCAGGGGATTCGATTTAATATCTTTCAACTCAACCAAACCTATCTCGGGAAGGATGCCAGACTAAACATTGGGCCTAAGGGCTTTACTGGCGAAAAATACGGCGGATCTACCTATTGGGACACAGAGGCCTATTGCATTCCGTTTTATATGGCCACCAAAAACCAGGAAGTAGCACGTAACCTTTTGGTATACCGCCACAATCATTTACAGAAGGCCATAGAGAATGCAGAAAAACTCGGGTTTACCGGAGGAGCTGCTTTGTATCCTATGGTGACCATGAACGGGGAGGAATGCCATAACGAGTGGGAGATCACCTTCGAGGAGATTCACCGTAACGGGGCCATCGCTTTTGCCATCTATAACTACGAACGCTTTACAGGCGACGATAGCTACCTAAAAGAGATGGGGATGGAGGTATTAATTGGCATTGCTCGTTTTTGGCACCAGCGCGCTACCTTTAGCGCAGCCAAGAATCAATATGTAATATTAGGGGTAACTGGTCCTAACGAATACGAGAACAACGTTAACAATAACTGGTACACCAATTATACTGCCAAGTGGTGTATAGACTATGCGGCCAGTATGTTGGATCGATTGCAAAGCGAGGCACCAGATCGGGCCGCACACTTTTTAAACTTGGCGAATTTAGACCAAGCAGAGATCGATGCTTGGAAGCAGGTATCGGGCAATATGTATTTTCCTTATTCGGAAAAATTGGGGATCTATTTGCAGCAGGACGGCTTCCTAGATAAGGAGTTGGTAAAAGTGGACGATTTAGATCGGAGCCAACGGCCCATCAACCAAAAGTGGTCTTGGGACCGCATTTTACGTTCGCCCTACATCAAGCAGGCAGATACCCTGCAAGGTTTTTACTTTTTCGAAGAACACTTTAGCAAGGAAGAACTAGAAAGGCATTTCGATTTTTACGAGCCATTTACGGTGCACGAATCTTCGTTATCGCCTTGTGTACATAGTATTCAGGCTGCGAGGCTGGATAGAATGGAACAGGCCTATAACTTCTACCTGCGTACGTCGCGCCTAGATTTGGACGATTACAATAAAGAGGTAGAAGAGGGCTGCCATATCACTTCCATGGCAGGGACCTGGATGAGCATCGTAGAAGGTTTTGGTGGTATGCGCGTGAAAGAGGACCAGCTGCATTTCGAACCTCGAATCCCAGAGCAATGGGAAGCCTATACCTTTAAGGTAAACTTTAGAGGACAGATTTTGGAGGTTCGTGTAAGCAGTGCAGGAAATGAATTTAAAATCGCTGGTGGCGGCGCTATGGAGATCGTGGTCAATGACGATAAAAAACAAGTAAGTTAATATGAGATCTTTTCTAACAATAATGTCCCTTGCCTTGCTTGTCTTGGCTTCGGCATGCAAACAGAACAAGCAAGATACTGCAGAAATGCAGGAAGTAGATCAGGAGACGAAAGCACATGTGCCTTTCGATTGGCGTGGAGCAAACGTCTATTTTTTGCTTACCGATCGATTTAACAATGGAGATACTACCAACGATGTCAACTTTAACCGCACCAACGAAACAGCTGTATTAAGAGGCTTCGAGGGCGGCGACATTAAAGGGGTGACTCAAAAAATAGAAGAAGGTTATTTCGACGAGCTCGGCGTTCAGGCCATCTGGATGACCCCGATTGTAGAACAGGTTCACGATGGTACAGACGAGGGAACGGGTTATACCTACGCCTACCATGGTTATTGGACCAAAGATTGGACAGCTATGGATCCTAATTTTGGTACAGAAGAAGACCTTGCTCAATTGGTTAAGACGGCACACCAGCATGGGATTCGCATCTTGTTAGACGCTGTGATTAACCATACGGGGCCTGTAACCGAAACCGATACGGTTTGGCCAGAAGATTGGGTGCGTACCGGTCCTAAATGTACTTACGAAAGCTACGATACCACCATCCGATGTACCTTGGTAGAAAACCTACCGGACATCCTCACAGAGTCCAACGAGGCTGTGGAGTTACCGCCCATGCTTGTAGAAAAGTGGAAGGCAGAAGGACGGTACGAGCAAGAGGTGGCAGAACTTGATGCCTTTTTCGAAAAAACGGGTTACCCACGGGCGCCTCGCTTTTACATTATGAAGTGGTTGTCCGACTATATCACCGATTATGGAATAGATGGATATAGGGTAGATACAGTGCGTCATACAGAGGAATATGTATGGGAGGAATTCGAAGATGTTTGCCAGTGGGCCTTTGCCGATTGGAAGACCGCCCACCCAGAGGTTGTTTTGGATAACAACCCTTTTTATTTGGTAGGTGAGATTTATGGTTACAAAGTGTCGGAAGGACAATTCTCCGACTTTGGCGATAAAAAGGTCGATTACTTTAACGATAGCTTTAGTGCCCTGATTAACTTCGATCTGCGCAGCAGTGCAGACCGTAGCTACGAAGAGGTTTTTAGTACCTATTCGGACCTGCTACAAAACGAATTGGCAGGCTTTGGTACGATGAGTTACTTGACCTCTCATGACGATAACAGCCCGTTCGACAAACCCAGAGAGAAAACCTTCGAAGCAGCCAATAGACTGTTGTTGGCTCCGGGCGCTTCTCAGCTTTATTATGGAGATGAATTGGCGCGTCCCCTTATCATAGAAGGAACCAATGGCGATGCGACCCTGCGGTCATTTATGAACTGGGAAGATATGGACAAGCCAGAAACACAGGCTTTGCTTAGCCATTATAGAAAGCTAGGGCAATTCCGAAGAGACCATCCTGCAGTAGGGGCTGGGGTACACCGTCTGATCTCGGAAGAGCCGTATACCTTTAGTCGGATCTATAAAACACCTGGGTTTGAAGAAACTGTTTTGGTTGCCCTCGATGGCCCAGAAGGAGTAAAAACCATAGTCGTAGGAACGGCCTTTGCCGACGGTACAGAACTAATCGATTCCTATAGCGAACAAAGCGCCACAGTAGTGGATGGAAAGGTTACAATAGACAGCCCTCATACTTTGGCCCTGCTAGCCAAAAAATAGACCATGAAAAAACTAGCCACATTAACAATTATCTCTGGGTTGCTCTTTGCAGTAGCCTGTAAACAAGAAATAAAAAAACCTATGATAGAAGCTCCCCAGCCAACAAAATTGGCTTATTCGCCTACAGACTTAGAACATGCTATTATTTACGAGGCGAACATTCGTCAATATTCGACCGAAGGTACTTTCGAGGCCTTTACCAAGGACATCCCTGAGTTAAAAGAGTTGGGTGTAAAGGTGATCTGGTTGATGCCAGTGTACCCAATTTCGCAAAAGAACCGTAAGGCTACGGGCGATAAAATGGCTCACCAAATCGAGGACCCCGAAGAGCGGGCAAAATATTTGGGCAGTTATTATGCCATTGCAGATTATACAGGGATCAACCCGGAGTTTGGAAGTTTGGAAGACTTTAGAAACTTGGTGCGCACGGCCCACGACAATGGGATGTATGTGATTTTGGATTGGGTGGCCAACCATACCGGTTGGGACCATCATTGGTTGGAAGAGCACCCAGAATTTTATACCCGAAATGCAGAAGGAAATATCACAGACCCACTAAACCATGAAGGTGAACCTCATGGGTGGGACGATGTGGCCGACCTAGATTATAGCAATACTCAACTGCGAGAGGCCATGATTATGGAAATGGAGTATTGGGTAAAAGAGGAAGGCATCGATGGATTTCGATGCGATGTGGCAGCAGAAGTCCCTGTGGATTTTTGGCAGGATGCGATCCCAAGGCTACAAGCGCAGCGGCCCCTAATCTTTTTAGGAGAATTGTGGGAGCCACAGTATATGGGAGAAGGCTTGTTCGATATGGCCTATGGCTGGGATGGCCATCATACCATGAACGCCATCGCAAAAGGCGAAAAGAATGTACACGATTGGCGCAGCTATATGGCCCTGGTTGCAGAGCGCTATCAGTCTAAAGATATACTGATGAATTTTGTCACCAACCACGACGAGAATTCTTGGAATGGAACGGTGGGAGAACGTATGGGGCCCGCCAAGGATGCTTTTATGGCTTTGAGCTATTGCATGGACGGGATGCCGCTGGTATATTCTGGCTTGGAATACAACCTCGATCATCGAATGAAATTCTTCGAAAAGGATTCCATCCCCAAGGTAAAAGCCGACAACTGGGAACTCCTAAAGCAATTAGGCCAATTTAAAACCAACCACCCTGCATTAAGAGGGGGCAAGCAGCCTGCTACATATACAGATCTTTTACCAGATCATCAGCAAGTGCTTATTTTTGAGCGGGAATACAACGGTGCTAAACTGATTTATCTGGCTAACCTTAGCAAGGATTCGATAACACTAAATTGGCAAGTGCCCAATGGTTGGCAACAACTGTTGGGGAATGCAGATTTGCCAAAACCGGACCCCGATTCTTACGAATTAGCTCCATGGGAGTACCATATATTATCAAATTGATCAAATTAAGCCCCTTTTTGGGGCTTTTTTATTAAAGTTATCAAATCGAAAACGTTATAGTTTGTTTTCGGGTTTGTGGTTCCATTTATATGCCATAGTTTTGAGGAAATGAGTAAAAAAATCGAAAGAATAGCAGTGCTTACAAGCGGGGGAGATGCCCCTGGAATGAATGCCGCCATTCGTGCTGTGGTACGTGCCTGCGCCTACCATAAATTGGAATGTGTTGGAGTATTTAGAGGCCTGCAAGGACTGATCGAAGGAGACTTTAAAGAGTTAGGGCCTCGTTCGGTCAAGAACATCATCAACAGAGGAGGCACCTTTTTAAAATCGGCCCGCTCACAAGAATTCCGCACACGTGCTGGTAGACAAGAAGCCTACGATAACTTAAACGAAGCCAAGGTGGATGCCTTGGTGGTTATTGGAGGAGATGGAACCTTTACCGGGGCCAGCATCTTTAGCAGCGAATACGATTTTCCGATTGTTGGAGTACCTGGTACTATAGATAACGATATCAATGGGACCGACTTTACCATTGGCTACGATACGGCTTTAAACACCGTAGTCGAAGCCATCGATAAAATTAGAGATACCGCAAACTCCCATAACCGCCTGTTTTTGGTAGAAGTGATGGGACGTGATGCGGGAGACATTGCACTTAATGCCGGGATCGGTGCGGGTGCAGAAGAAATATTAATCCCAGAACAAGACATGGGGCACGACAGATTGCTCGCTTCTTTAAAGCGCAGTAAGAAGTCTGGAAAGTCCTCGAGCATTGTCGTTGTTGCAGAAGGGGATCAGATCGGTAAGAACATCATGGGGCTTGCCGATTATATCAGAGAACATTTGGATCAATACGAGGTTAAAGTAACCGTATTGGGCCATATACAGCGCGGAGGTACTCCGAGCTGTTACGACCGAGTGCTGGCCTCCCGTCTAGGGGTTGGAGCGGTCGATGCCCTGTTGGCAGGCGAACGCGATGTAATGATTGGCGTTTCCCACCGCAAATTGGTAAGTGTACCCTTTGTAGAGGCCATTAAAGGCGAAAACGAAATAGACTTAGACTTAATTCGAGTGGCAGATATCACATCTGTCTAAATCAAACCTATAATTATGACAAAGATTGGAATCAATGGCTTTGGCCGAATAGGAAGAATTGCGTTCAGAATTGCAGCGCAAAATGATGAATTGGAGATTGTTGGAATAAACGATCTATTGGATGTAGAGCATTTGGCCTACCTATTAAAATACGATTCTGTCCACGGAAAGTTTAGTGGAGATGTTTCTGTAGAAGGAGGAAACCTAGTGGTAAATGGCAAGACTGTACGAGTTACTGCAGAACGCAACCCAGAAGACCTTAAATGGGACGAAGTTGGTGCCGAAGTGGTCATCGATTGTACAGGAATCTTTACAGGAATAGAAAGTGGGGGAGCCCACATTAAAGCAGGAGCCAAAAAAGTGGTGATCTCTGCGCCTTCTAAGGATGCCCCTATGTTTGTAATGGGTGTAAACCATCAGGATGTAAAGCCAGAAGATACCGTAGTATCTAATGCTTCTTGTACAACCAACTGTTTAGCCCCTATGGCTAAAGTAATCGACGATAACTTAGGGATCGTAGAAGGACTGATGACGACGGTGCATGCCGCTACCTCTACACAGCATACCGTAGATAGTCCATCTAGAAAGAACTACCGTTTAGGCCGTAGCGCCATCAACAATATTATACCGACTTCTACAGGAGCCGCTGTGGCCGTAACCAAAGTAATCCCTGCCTTGCAAGGAAAACTTACCGGGATGGCATTTCGTGTACCAACGGCAGATGTATCTGTTGTAGATCTTACGGTGCGTACAGAAAAGTCTGCGACTTACGAAGAAGTAAAGCAGCTGTTTAAAGATGCTGCTGCTGGTTCCTATTCTGGGGTGATCGATTATGTAGATGATGCCGTGGTGTCTCAAGACTTTGTAAGCGACCCGAATACCTGTAATTTTGACGCCAATGCAGGCCTAGCGCTTAATGACAATTTCTTTAAATTAGTAGCTTGGTATGACAACGAATACGGTTATTCTGCAAAATTGCTAGACTTGGCCGTACATGTTTCAAGTATCTAGTAGCCTATGACCTTAATAGCAGACGGCGGATCCACCAAATGTGACTGGATCCTATTGAACCCGGAGGGAGAAGTAGTGCTCAAGACCCGAACAAGGGGCTTGAACCCTGCTGTTATTCCGGTAGAAGAACTTTATCAGCGCATACGCGATAACGAAGAATTGGTAGCCATCTTGGACAAAACCGAAGTGGTCGATTTCTATGGTGCTGGATGTGGCACTGAAACGCCAAAAAAGATCTTTACCAAGGTTCTTGATGATTTGTTTCCTAAGGCAACTGTATCTGTGAACGAAGACTTGTTGGCTGCCGTTTATGCAGCGACTACAGAGCCCGGAATAGTTTGTATTCTGGGTACGGGCTCCAACAGCTGTTATTTCGATGGCAACAGAATACACGCCAATGTGCCTTCTTTGGGGTATGTGTTGATGGATGAAGCCAGTGGGAATTACTTTGGTAAACGTCTTATACGGGATTACTACTACAAGTCCATGCCGCAGAAGCTTGCAAAACAATTCGAGAAGCGCTTCGATTTAGATCCGGACGTGATCAAAACCAATGTGTATCAAAGAGCTAACCCAAATACATATTTGGCCTCTTTTGCAGAGTTTATCTTTACCAGCGAAGAGGTAAATGGCTATTTTTATACCCTGATAAGCGAAGGCATGCGAAAGTTTATAGAAAAGCGCGTGCTTTGCTATAAAGAAGCCCAAAACGTGCCGATTCATTTTATCGGATCTATTGCACATTTTTCTGAAGAGATGATTCGCGATGCGATGGAGCCCTATCATTTAGAACTGGGGAACATCATTCGAAGACCCATCGATGGGCTCATCGAGTATTATAGATTGCACCGTTTAGGACAGACCACATAAACCAACGCTATGAGCAGCCTACCCAAGATAGATCCGACCTCCACTGATGCCTGGGGGGCCTTACAGTCGCACTATGCTAGCATTAAGGATACCCATATGGTCGAACTGTTTAAAGCAGATCCCTCTAGGGTAAATCGGTTTAGCTTACAGGCTGGACCCTTGTATTTGGATTATTCCAAAAATCGCATCGATACTACCACCCAAGACTTGTTGTTACAACTGGCTGAGGAAGTCGGTTTAAAACAGGCCATAGAAGCACAGTTCGAGGGACAGCATATCAACGAGACAGAAGATAGAGCGGTGGGTCATACCCAATTGCGAAACTTCGAAGATATGCCCAAAGAGGTCAGACAGACCTTAAAGCAAATGAAGCGTTTTAGCAGGGAGGTTCGTTCTGGTAAATGGACGGGTTATTCTGGCAAGCAAATTACCGATGTGGTGAATATCGGGATCGGAGGTAGCGACTTAGGGCCCGACATGGTTTGTGAGGCACTTAAGTTTTACCAAGATAAACAACGTGTCCACTTTATCTCTAATGTAGATGGAGACCATGTGATGGAGCAGCTAAAAGGGCTGGATAGAGAAACCACTCTGTTTATCATCGTATCAAAAACCTTTACCACCCAAGAAACTTTATCGAACGCCAATACGGTCAGAAACTGGTTCCTGCAGCAGGCAACCCAGTTAGACATAGAGCGGCATTTTGTAGCTGTATCGACCAATATAGAGGGAGTGACTGGTTTCGGGATCGCTCCTCAGAACATCTTCCCTATGTGGGATTGGGTAGGTGGGCGTTTTTCTTTATGGAGTGCCGTTGGCCTTTCAATCGCTTGTGCGGTAGGCTACGATAACTTCGAAGGCTTGTTAAAGGGTGCCCATCGAATGGACGTGCACTTTCGCCAAGAGCCTTTCGAGCAGAATATGCCTGTAATGATGGCATTGTTATCTGTCTGGTATAACAACTTTTTTGGGGCCGAAAGCGAGTGTGTGGTGCCTTATTCGCAATACCTAAACAAATTGGTAGCCTATTTGCAACAGGGGGTGATGGAGAGCAATGGGAAGCAGATCGATAGAAACGGAAATCCGGTGGCTTATCAAACTGGGACCATTGTTTGGGGTAGTACGGGAACCAATGCCCAACATGCATTCTTTCAATTGATTCATCAAGGGACTAAACTGATCCCAGTAGATTTTATCGCGGCAGAAACTCCATTATACGGTAATAAAGATCATCAAAACAAATTGTTGGCCAATTGCTTTGGCCAAACCCAAGCTTTGATGGAAGGGACTTATGGAACCCAGCCAGAGACGGTCTACAAAACCTTCGAAGGCAACAAACCCACCAACACCATTTTGCTCGATAAGCTTACTCCAGAGTCCTTAGGCGGACTTATCGCGCTTTACGAACATAAACTGTTTGTACAGGGGGTCATTTGGAACATCTATAGCTACGACCAGTGGGGTGTCGAACTAGGAAAGAAGCTTGCCAAAAACACTTTGGATGCTTTAGAAAGTGGCTCTGCTGCTTCCTTAAGCAATCCGTCTACCCGTTCTCTAATCGAGCGAGCCGGAAATAATTCCTAAAGCCCATGAGCGCGCTTAAAACCTATGAGCTTTCTAATAAGCTAGGGATGCGTGTTATTGTACTCAATTTTGGAGCTACCCTAATAGATTTACAAGTACCAGATAAGCATGGAAACCCCATTTCTGTGGTCGTTGGTCTAAAGAATCCCGAAGCGTATACCCAAAAGACTTATCTAGATCAAAAACTTTATTTAGGTGCAAGTATTGGGCGCTATGCAGGCCGTATCGCTAACAATTCTTTTAGCTTAGACGGAACAGCTTATCGCCTAGATTCGGATTTACCACATCAACTTCATGGAGGGACTTCTGGCCTACACGCCCATTATTGGGAGTTGGTAGACTATCAGCCAGAAGCTCATTTAATTCTGAAAACCAGCAGCCCACATTTGGATGGAGGGTATCCTGGGCGTATAAAGGTAGAAGTGAAGTACCGCTTAACCGATGATGCCCTGGAGATAGAGTACACAGCTCAAACGGATCGTTCTACCGCACTCAACCTGACCAATCATGCCTATTTTAATCTAAACGGAGGTGCGAATCTGGAAGGCGCTACCTTGTCCATAGCTGCAACCAAGCGCTTGGAGACAGATCAAGACCTAATCCCAACGGGCAACTTGCTAGATGTCGCCAATACGTCTTACGACTTTAGAGGGCAGCGCAGTATGGATGAATCTTTCCCGTCTTTAGACGATGCTTTTGTTTTAAATGGGAATCAACCGGCGGCGACGATTTATACTCCGGCTAGCGGAATAACCATGGAGGTAAGTACCAATCAGCCCGCCATGGTGGTTTATACACCTCAAAGCCTTCCGCGGCTCGACTATTTAGGCAAGCAAGTAATTGGCATGATACCGGCCATTTGTTTCGAATGTCAGGGCTATCCTGATGCGCCCAATAAGCAACAGTTTCCGTCGACCATATTAGAACCAGGAGCGACCTATTTTAATTTTGCCGCCTATCGTTTTAGGGTGGATAAGTAGTCTCAATTCAAGAATTTGGCCTAAGGCTTGTCTTTTAGCCTTGTAGCTTTTAAAAGCTCGCCTACTTTTGTAAGACCTTCCCAAAATACCATCGACTTATGCTTACCAAAGTATTTGGCAGCGCATTGGTTGGAATAAAGGCGACCACCATCACCGTAGAGGTCAATACCTCCATTGGTGTTGGTTATCATTTGGTCGGCTTACCCGACAATGCCATTAAAGAAAGTAACTACCGCATCGCCGCGGCCTTGCAAAACAATGGCTACCGGATTCCTGGTAAAAAGATCACCTTAAATATGGCCCCGGCAGACCTTCGCAAGGAAGGAGCTGCTTATGATCTTACGCTCGCCATGGGGATTCTTATCGCTTCTGGGCAAATAGAAGCCAAGGAGGCTTTGTCTGATTATTTAATCATGGGCGAATTGTCATTAGATGGTGGCTTGTTGCCCATAAAAGGAGCTCTGTCTATCGCGTTAAATGCTAGGGACGCCGGTTTCGCTGCCATTGTACTGCCAAGCCAGAATGCGCAGGAAGCTTCTATTGTAGAAGACATCATAGTTTATGGTGCGGAAAACCTTGGCCAAGTGATAGATCATTTTACAGCAAGCACACAGCTCGAGCCAGTATCTATGGATTTAGCGGCGCAATTCTACCAAGCCACGGCAAACCCAGAGCTAGACTTTGCAGACGTAAAGGGACAGGAAACCGTAAAGCGCTGCATGGAGATCGCAGCAGCAGGTGGCCATAATATTTTGCTTATCGGGCCGCCAGGGAGTGGAAAATCTATGCTGGCCAAACGCATGCCAGGGATATTACCACCCCTTAGTTTATCTGAGGCTTTAGAGACTACACAGATCCATAGTGTAACGGGCGGTACCATGGGCGGCTTGGGTGTTCTTACCCAGCGACCATTTAGGAGCCCACATCATACCATTTCCGATGTGGCGCTGGTGGGAGGCGGGCAATACCCGCAACCGGGAGAGATCTCCTTGGCCCATAATGGCGTTTTGTTTTTGGACGAGCTCCCGGAGTTTAAGCGCAGTGTGTTGGAGGTGATGCGGCAGCCTCTAGAGGATAGAGAGGTAACCATCTCTAGGGCGCGGTTTACGGTTACTTACCCGGCCAGCTTTATGCTGGTTGCCAGTATGAACCCCAGCCCAGGAGGCTATTTTAATGACCCCGATGCGCCAAGGCAACATTCACCTCAAGAGATGCAGCGTTACTTGGGGAAGTTGTCCGGTCCCTTGTTAGATCGTATCGATTTGCATATTGAGGTTAGCAAAGTCCCTTTCGAGGATTTAAGCGACGATAGGCGGGGCGAACCTAGCAGTGAAATCCGCAAGCGTGTAGCTCAAGCCAGAGCGGCACAAAGCATAAGATTTAAAGACGCTAAGACCCACTACAATGCGCAAATGCAGGTAAGCCAGCTAAGGGCCTTTTGCCAGTTGTCCAAAAATAGCATGGACCTGTTAGGCGCAGCCATGGATAAGCTCAATTTGTCTGCTAGAGCCTACGACCGAATCTTAAAGGTGGCACGCACCATAGCAGACCTAGAACGAAAAGAAAACATAGAAACTGCACATATCGCAGAAGCGATCCAGTACCGCAGTTTGGATCGGCCGGAGTGGTCGGCTTTAGTTTAGCCAAGGACTTGAAAGGTAGTCCTCGGTTCTGGAAGCCTGTTCCCGATTGGTCATCACCAAATGCTTGCCATCCAAATTGCGGCTGCGATAGCCCAATAGATGAAATATTTTTTTGGTAAAGAAACGAGCGATGCGTAAGTCTACCATAAGGGCTGTTCTATCTGGTCCTAACCAGTTTACTCCGGGCAGGAGCGTGAGCAGGCGATCTGTTCGGTATTTTCTAAGGGTGGCCGACCAGCGCAAGAATCGCTCGGGGATGGCTTGTACCACAAAGAACCCATCGTCTCCCTTTCCTTGGTAAAGCGGCATAAATACATAACCAGAAACAGGGGTAGATAATCTGGTTTCTCCCTGCCAGGCCATGGGTTGCAAAGTGTCAATGGCATCAAAGTTCTCGAGGCCAGGATCCATATTAAAAGACGTGCCAGCCTGGATACCATACCGATAAATGATCTCGTAGAAATGTACTCTAATCGGCGCTTTTGGCTTGAGTTGTTCTTCTAATTTATTAAGCAATTGTTGCTCTAGCGGAAGGACGCCCGTATAATGCAAAGACAATTGGCAAAATGCGATATGATTTTCTATAGAACGTGGATCCGTATGCTGCCCAGCCTCAAAACCAAACGCCACGTAGCCCAATTGGTTGATATAACTAAGCAGCGGCCCGTCGAGGTATTCTTCGATCCCTAAGACGATGGGGAGGGGGTATTGTTCGGTATAGCTTCTGTTTAGTATACTGTCGTTAACCGTTAAAAAGGGTTGGGTTTGCCCAGAGGTGGTGTGCAGGTCAAAAAAGTAGAACGGGCCGGTTTCGGTTTCCAGTATATGCTGAATAACTTTGTATAATTCTTGCAATTCCAAATCCTCTACATCCAGCGAGGTCTCGCTGCTGTTTACTTTTTCTGCCGTCCACATACGGTTTAGGTCTCGATCGATGTATCGAACCCCAGCGGCCAAGGCTTTCAAATTCCCGGCCAAGCCATATACAGTCCCACAAAGATCTTCGCGTTGGGTTTGCCATTGCTCGAATAACTGTTTTAGGGCATCTACGCCAGAAGGCTCATTACCATGGATGCCTCCGATAAAAATCAAAGTGGGGCCCTTGCTTGGGCCATGCATTCTCCCTATAATTCTATTGGCGACAGACTTAACGGCCGCACTGCTTCGGAGGTGCTTCATAAAAATTCTTGTAGGTCTTTGATGGTAATAATTCCAACCACCACATCGTCTTGAACTACTGGCAAACAGCCAATCATATTGGCCTTCATCAGCGATAGCGCATCCTTTATTTTATCGGCGGGTTTAGCCGTGTGCACCTTGGCTACCATCAGATCGGCCACGGTGCTTGTTTCTTGTGTTACTTGCTCCTCGAATTGTTGTAGATGTTTCCATGTAAGCAAACCCTTTAAATGCCCATGGTCGTCTACTACAGGTACATGATGAATGTCCTTCCACTGCATGATATTAAGCGGGAGAGCGACCAAATCGTCCTTCCTTGTTGTAAATAGGCGGGTAGACATAATATGCCCTACTTTGGCAGCAGCGGTTTGCAAGATTTCGCTTTGTGCGATATCCGACCACTGATCTACTGGGGTATTGATCTGTTGTTTTTGATGCATAGCCTTTGTAAGTAGGCGCAAAGCGGTGTCTTGGGTATAGTTCTTCTTTAATTTGCGATAGTTGCGTATCATCCAATTAGAACCAGTTTGCCCGCTAATCCGCTCTTTAATAATTCTTAAGTAAGCCTCTATTTCTCTATTCTGAAGCCCTATGCGCCTCAGGCCGTCGTAAGCCATTGGTAAGAAGACTTCGAGCATCAGTTTCTCTGCCTTGATGTGTTGACCTTCCCAGACCAATAAGGCGTCCTTACCATAGCGTGCCGCTTTCACAAAGTTTGCTTTGGCTTCGGCAAAATCCATCACCGCTGGCATATTGTCGAATTTTTCTGGACGACCGAGCATGATTCCAGTCCATAGGGCCAAATTGGCCATTTCGTCTTTTACCGAGGGTCCAGACGGGATGTAACGATTTTCGATCCGCAGATGGGCCTTGCCATTACCGCTATTGCCATAGCAGGCACGGTTCCATGGATAAACCGTGCCGTTATGCAGCGATAAGGCTGCTAATTTCGGCACTTTTTTATTTTGAACCATTTCGATAGAATCCTCGGTGATGGGTGCATCCAAAATCACTTTGTGCCGGGCAATACTATCTTTAAAAATATCGACCACTGTTCCCTTGGCCCATTCGGAGCCAAAGCCAACACGTGGTGCTTCATCTCTTAGAGCCGAACTGGTATTTCTAATATCGATGCTTTGTCTAAATAGGGCAATCCTAGTCTCTTTCCAAAGTTCTCTCCCTAGCAAAATTGGAGAGTTGGTACAAATACTAAGTACGGGTCCAGAAATGGCCTGAGCCCAGTTATAACTGGCTACAAAATCGTCTGGGGCTATTTGCAGATGCAGCTGAAAACTGGTATTGCAAGCCTCGAACAATACAGATTGGTGTTCGATGTTTAGTTCGTCCACGCCCTTTAGATGAAGATGAAAGGGAGCCCCACGCAATTCGCGTAAAGTTTCATTTAACTTCTCGTACCGAGGCCTATCAGTTATATAGGCATCGTTTAATTGTGTCTTGGCGATGGTAGGCAGAATACCCGACAAAACGATCTTGCTCTCTGCTTCATCTGCTACTTTCTTCGCTTTTTCAAGGAGTTCAAGCAACTGTGCTTCCATGGCAGATAAAGCTGCACCGGTAAACAACTGCGGGTCTAAATTGATCTCCAAATTGTACTTGGCCAGCTCTGTGGTAAAATGCGGGTCTGCAATTTTCTCTAGTAGTTCTTCGGCGTTCTGCGCTGGTCGCCATTGTTTATTGGTTAGGCAAAATTCTTGTTCGGCGCCAATACGCACCACGTCATCCTCTACCATTCCGGTATCCAACATCAGTTGCAGGGCCTTTATGTCTTTTAGTAAATGTCCGATAAATCGCGCTTTGTTATATGCACTAGGCGCTACCGTGATTTGTTGTTCTCCCATGACTCTTGCTTTAGATTGGTTCAAATTGTGCAAAAAACACGGCATTAGAAATGATAAAAGTCAGCTGCAGAGGCTTATTTAACCTTAAGAAGTACTCTTCTTATTTCTATTTAACAAGAAATTAAGTTTCTATGCGTTATAGATTGGTATTTTTAAAAATTCGTTAAACAATCAAAAAAAATAGTATGAAAATTACACAACTTCCCAAGCTATTCATTTTGGCTTTAGTCGGAGGTTTGATCGCTGTATCCTGTGGACAGAAAGAGACCGCAGTGGAAGAAGAAGCGAAGCTTTCCATCGACTTTGTAAAATATGAATTAGAGAATGGCCTAGATGTAGTGCTACACCAGGACAAAAGTGACCCCATCGTGTCCCTAGCCATTCAGTATGGTGTAGGGTCTAACAGAGAAAAGACAGGGCGTACCGGTTTTGCTCACTTATTCGAGCATATGTTGTTTCAAGAATCGGAGCATGTCGGTCAAGACCAATTCTTTAAAAAAATACAAGATGCCGGTGGAACTTTAAACGGAGGGACCTGGAAAGACGGGACCATTTATTATGAGGTAGTTCCCAAAAACGCCATGGAGATGATTATGTGGTTAGAAAGCGACCGTATGGGCTTTCTGATAAATACCGTAACAGAATCTGCCTTCTACAACCAGCAAGAAGTTGTTCAGAATGAAAAAAGACAACGCGTAGACAATAACCCTTATGGGCATACCAATTGGGTGTTAGATAAGAACATTTATCCAGAAGGTCACCCGTACAACTGGCAAGTAATAGGTGAGTTGGTAGACTTGCAGAACGCTACTGTGGAAGATGTGCGTGAGTTTTATGACAAATATTATGGCCCTAACAATGCCACCTTGGTATTGGCAGGAGATTTTGAAGAGGCAGAGGCCAGAACAATGATCGAGAAGTATTTTGGGGAAATCAAAAGACGTCAGGATGTCCCGAAGTTAGAGCCAATGCCTGTTACTTTAAGCGAGACCAAGCGTTTATACCATGAGGATAACTTTGCTACAGCACCTCAGCTAAATATGGTTTGGCCTACGCTACAGCAGTTTACAGATGATGCCTATGCCTTAGACTTTTTGGCAGAAGTATTGGCCAACGGTAAAAAAGCTCCTTTATACAATGTGTTGGTTAAAGAGAGAGATTTAACTGCACGTACAGGGGCCTATAGCAGTACTCAAGAAATCGCCGGAGAATTTCATATTTCTATTACGGCCAATGGTGGTGTCAACTTAAACGATGTGGAAGCAGGGATTTTTGAAGCTTTCGAACGTTTTGAGCAGGAAGGAATCACAGATCGCGACATCGAACGAATCAAAGCGGGACAAGAGACCCAGTTCTACAACGGAATCAGTAGTGTATTAGGAAAATCGTTTCAATTGTGTCAGTATAACGTCTTTACAGGAGATCCTGGGTTTATCGAGCAGGACATCGCAAATATTAAAAAGGTGACCAAGGAAGATGTAATGCGTGTTTATAACAAGTACATCAAGGACAAGCCTTATGTAATGACCAGCTTTGTACCAAAAGGTTCTGTAAACTTAATCGCCGACAATTCTGTTGTTGCTCCAGTAGTAGAAGAAGAGATTAAGGAGAACGTAGAAAAAGTGGTGGAAGATGCAAATACGGAAATTGCCAAAACTCCTACAGCATTCGATCGATCTATAGAACCAGAGCAAGGCCCAGCACCTGCTTTAAACATTCCAGAAAGTTGGACGGCCGAGCTGTCTAATGGGATCGAGGTATATGGAATGGAACAAAACGAAATTCCGACAGTTAATTTTTCGGTAGTGATCGATGGGGGACATCTGTTGGACGATATGGACAACAACGGAGTGGCCAACTTAATCACCGACATGATGATGGAGGGTACGGCAAATAAAACTCCAATCGAACTCGAGGAGGAAATCGAGATGTTGGGAGCGAGCCTAAACATGTATACCACCCGCGAATCTATCGTAGTACAAGGGAATACACTAGTGCGTAACTTCGACAAGACTATTGCCTTGGTTCAAGAGATTCTTACCCAGCCACGTTGGGACGAAGAAGAGTTTGCCCGAATCAAAACGGCGACAATCAACGATATACAGCGCTCTAACGCCAACCCTAATTCGGTGGCCAGAAACGTTTACAATAAGCTATTATATGGCGAAGACCACATCTTTAGCTACCCAGTAAGCGGGACAGTAGAATCTGTAGGTGGTATCAGTATTGATGACTTAAAAGCCTACTACGAGAAGAATATCTCCCCTTCTGTAGCTAGAATCCACGTTGTTGGTAAGATCGATCAGGCTAAAGTGATGAATTCCTTAAGCGGCTTAGAAACTGCTTGGGCTGCAAAAGAGGTAAGTATCCCTACCTATGCGATCCCAGAGCAACGCGATAAGTCTTCTGTGTACTTTGTAGATATCCCAAATGCCAAGCAATCTGTTATCAATATTGGGTACATCTCTATGCCAAGAACGGATCCAGATTTTTATAAGGCAGAAGTGATGAATTATAAATTAGGAGGCTCCTTTTCCGGAACGGTTAACCTGATCCTTAGAGAAGAAAAAGGATTTACTTATGGGGCTCGAACGCGCTTCTCTGGGACCAAGATACCTGGTACCTTTACAGCGTCTTCTAGCGTTAGAACTAACACTACCGGTGAGTCTGTACAGATATTCCGCGACGAAATCGCAAAATATAGAGATGGAATCTCGGAGGCAGATTTGGAGTTTACCAAAAATGCATTGATCAAATCTAACGCGCGCCGTTTCGAAACCCAGCGTTCGTTGATGGGCATGTTGCAGGAGATGAGCGCATACGATTTACCTGCCAACTATATCGAGCAAGAAGAGGCTACGATCCGAAATATGACTCTGGAAGAGCATCAGGCCTTGGCCAATAGATACCTAGACGAATCTAAGATGGCTTATGTTTTGGTAGGAGATGCCACTACACAGTATACCCAATTTAAAGACATGAACTTTGATGAAGTGTTATTGGTAGATAAACAAGGAGAAGAGGTAAAACTGCAAGAGGTAAAGCAGTAAGTAAATAAAACTGTCATAAAAAAAGGGAAGCTTTATCGCTTCCCTTTTTTTATGCTAAATGCCTAAAGTAAGCTTCCTCTAACTTTAGGTGATAATTATTTTTTTTGTATCCAGGCCCGTTATATCCTCTGGCAAACAAATCCCAGTTGTTGCTTCGGATGTGTTTTATTAAACCATTGTGGGAACAAAAACGCCCAAAGGCTTCCAGATGTGTACGTTCGTGGGTGTACAAATGGGCCACAAAATGATCGATACTCGCATAGCCTAAATCGGCAAAATGATGTCCCATAATTTGGAAGGCCCCATAAGAGGCAGATTGGTATGCTGACTGATGAAAAGCGGGTAAATCGCTTAGTCCTGCAGCTTTTTCCAAACGATCGTATTCTAACTTCCCACCTCTATAGTGGCTCTTTGTCCATTTTCTATAGAGCACATCCTTGCTATGCTCGGACACATATAATTCTGGATTTATATCCATGGCCTTTAGTTGCCGCCAAAACACATGACCCTCAAAAAGGATGCGCGGTCGGCCATCGAGCAAGAATCCTTTTCCGCTAGATTCCACCTCGTTTACAGCTTTTACTGCCGCCAGCTCTAAATCGTGTTCATCAGCAAAATTTTTAAGGTCGTCTTCAGATAAAAACTTATCGTTAAACTGGGTCAGGCGGTCTTGCATATCTAACAGTCGCGCCCAGGTTTTTGGCCCCACGATTCCGTCTACCACCAAGCTATGACTAGCTTGGAAGCTTTTTATGGCAGCCTCTGTGTCCTTGCCGAAGTAGGTCGAAATGTTTACTTCATATCCTAGGTGCTCGAGCAGTTCTTCCAGTATAAAAACATCTTGGCCTCTGGATCTATATTTAAGGGTTTTCATTTGTTGTTGAGGGTATTAAACTATATTGATCTATCGCATCAAAACCTGCAAGCACTTCGGGGTGTTGTAACATGGCTTGAAGGTAATCGATGCTGCTTTCACTAAGATGGCGGGAAAGGGTAGGTTCGTAATAGTTCCAAGGGCTAAACCCTCGACTGTGGTTCGGTGCTAACTCTAAAATTTGGTTGATGGATAGCTTTAAATACTGTGTTAATTGCTCGCGGATAAGATCATCTGTAAGCGCGCCACCGAGGCTAGCCTCTACTTCTTCGATAGATACCTTATGGGGCATAAACAAACGCACATAATTTAGCTTTGGGTCTAGCAGGTCCCATTGTTTCATATAATCACTTAGGTATTCTGGGATCTTGTCTAGGTTTAAACCGGTTTGTAAATCTGCGACTAGGTTATCGGTTTCTACTTCGTTAATGCTTAGGTGAATCAAGCCTTTTTCTTTCCGAAATCGATCGATTAGGTGTCTGGTGTAAAGACTTTTACTGTTGATAATCTCGATAAACACCGTTGTTTTCTCTTTAGACAGCTGATGTTGGGCCTCTAAATATCTATAGAGGTCCATAAGACCCAATAAGCCACTATTGTCGATGGCCCCAGCGTCTATATAATGCCCATAACCAGGAATTTTGGCTGCGGGGCTAAATACTGGGAAGCGGTTGGTGGTGGAAACTGCTTGATAAAAGGGGAGTGTTTTTCCCTGATCCAAATCGGCCAGGTTCTCGCTATTAGGGAAAATCGCATTGAATTCCGACGACTTAACCGACCATAAAATACCTCTGTTTCCTTGTGTCCCGGCCGTATTCATGATCAGGCTAGGGAAGTAGCCATCCTTATCGAAGGTTTGCTTCCAATAACTTCTAAAGCCAAGTGCCGAGAGTGTCGTAGATGGTGAGCGCTCTATCTCGTTTTGGTACTTCCTCATAGCATAATACGGCCTGTCTCTAATCCCGATGTTCTGGTTGAGCGGCCACACTTTTCTGTAGGTATCTAAACCAAAGGTAAAGGCCAAATCTACAGAGGTGTAATTTCTTCTGGACAAAGATTCTATTTGCTCCTGGATTTGTTGAGTGTCCTTGCCATAAGACCGATAAAGACCCGTATAAAGCGCTAGGCCTAGGGAGCCGCCAGACGCCCCGCTTAAGGCCACGGCTTGCTCCATGAGTTTACCGCTGGTTCTACGCTGTAGTTCGTTTACTACATTAAGGGTCCAGACGTTGGCTTTAAGGCCTCCGCCATGTGAAGCGATATAAAATTGGGTGTTAGTATCCTTAGAGATTATACTGTCGATAAATTGAGCTTCAGTAAGCGGCGGAGCAGATGGATTTACCAAATCCAATTCGTGGGTTCGGGTTTCTGGGCCAAAAACAGAAGTGCCTATAATCAGGAGAATCAACAAAGCCCCAGCAAAAAACACTAGCCTAAAACGTCGGGTTTTTGTATTAGCCATTTTTCTGGATACAAAAAAGAACTTACCTGAAGTGGCGATAAGGTAATAATACAAATAGAAAAAGGCTAGGAGTAGCGGAATGCCATTGGCTAGTTCCCATTCGAAGAGTCCGCCAAGTGTTGAATAAATGACCACGCCGGCGGCAACTAAAAAGTGAATAAAAAACATCCCTAAATAATTACGGGATGCTTGCATAAAGCCAATCCTGGATAGAAACCAACAGATGGCACTCCAATTGCTGTCTTTAAGGCTAGCTTGTACCGCTGTAAATCGGGTTCTAAGCAAGCGAAACAATAGATAGTTTGCGACGAACAGATAAGAACATACCAAAAGTGCAATGAGTCCACCTATGCTAAAGTTACCCCAGAAAAGTAAGAAGAGCACCGAGAGCAGGGTGGCAGTTCCAATGGCGAAATAGCCAATTCCTAATATTCTGTAAAGCTTGTCTAATTTTGGATGTACTCCTTTTTGGGCATGATTAGCTTGCTCTTTATAATAAGCAAAGCGTTCCTTAAATCGGACATAGGCCAACAAGGGCAACAACAAGAGAATTAAACAAGTAAGGCGAATCCAAAAAGAGTCAATGCCTTGGTAACTCAAGTTAGGCTCAAAACTACTTAGGATAAAGTGAATCCAAACGCCATGAATTAAGATCCCCAATGAATAGCGCAGGTAATTGGCCCAACGATCTGGCGTGTAATTAGTGTCTTTTAGGGTGCGAAATACAAAAACGGGTAAGCGATTTAAAGGCCAGATGCCGAAGGGGTAAGCGACTTGCCATTTGGTATAATTACCCGATTGGTTGAGGTTGGCTGCATAGTATGTATAGATAGGATAGTGAGATAAGGCTAGGGCCAGTGCATTGATAAGGTATAGACCCAATACTAACGAGAATTTGGCTTTTGGATTTTCGACCAGATCGACCATCATGGTCAAGGCTTGGTCCATCTGAGTAAGCAACAATAATATGACCACTATCACCAAAAGACTTAAGGCAGACGACTTGAAAAAGTTTCGAAGGGAGTGGGTTGCTTTGTAGTAGGTGCTTACAAATTGATCGAATGATAATTTACCCATGTGGCATTGATTTGCACCAAGTTAGGGATAAACTTTTGGCTGGTCAAAGGGATTTTTCCCCTAAGACATCTAAGGCCTAAAGACCGATAAAGACAAATGCTCTATTTAAGATGAGCTTTACCACGGCGTTTTTAAAATGCCCCAGTTTTATCTTAGAAACACCAGCCCTATAGAGCGCGGTCATCACCATCAAATCTTTTAGGCTACTTACCAGCACCTCGAACTCTGACTGAGTTATAGCTCCTTGGGCTAATAAGGCAGTCCATCTTTTTAGTTTCGTTTTAGAGTCTTCCAAAAACGCGATGGCTTCGTCTTTGATCTCTTTAGATTCTAGTTCAAAGCGGTCGCGAATCAACTGCAACAAGTCCGCTTTTAGAGATTTAAAAAAGGTTTCAAAGTCCATCGAGGCTAAGGATTAACGGTTTGCAATAATTGGAGTAGGGCATTTTCGCTTTGACGGTCTTTCTTATTCTCGTAATCGATCATCAGCTGAAAGAGTTGAAGTACCTGCGGTCGGTATTCCTCTACAAAAACCGGACTCATACTTCCTTGGTCTTCCCAAGTCTTAATAAATTGTTGTACCGAAGAATCCGGATTGTTAAGCAAGGTCCACATCTGTAACATAATCTGGTTTCTGTCTTTAGTCTGTTCGTAAATCAACATTTTGTCCAATTGCTGTTCGAAGGCATCGATTGCCGCCCTATGATCTTGATAGGGCTCTGTAGCATGGTTCAAGAGATTTTGCGCCATCGCTTGCGAAGCCACGGTTTCTGTTAGGGTATAGTGGTCGTAATAACTACTGCATCCGGCCAGCGTTACAATGATCGCGGCCAATATCAAGTTCTTAATGGAGTGAATATAAGATTTCATCAGAGGTACAATTTATCAAATTTTAGTCTTAGGCATGATATGGGGTACTAGGATTTTTCCTGTTTTACGGAATTGTAGCTTGGCGTTGCTAGGCAAATTCATAACTTAGATTAATTAACCCAATAACTTTTAATTATGAATAAACCCGCAAAATGTATTAGTATCGATTCGGCCAGAAGTATGAGAGACCAGTGGCTGGAAACAAGAGGTGCTTATTATCGCTTGGCAAATGAAGGCAAAGACGATTGCTCCGATGTTTTATACTCTGTAGCAGAGTTGGAGGAATATCTGGCCTATGTTAAGGCCGAGTCGACGAAACTAGGTATAGATAACCCGGGCATTCGCATCTATTTTGCTGCCTATGATGACGCTGGGCAACGGGCTACTGTGTTTTTAGCTCCTACCGATGGAGCCCAAAGCGATTCCCCTAATAATTATAAAGTAGATCCATTAAATGTGGGTCAAAACGGATGGCCGCCAAACAACTACTAAGTTGGAATTATCCGATTATTTAATTAATACAACACCCGGAACATTGGTCGAACTTATCGCGGCCATTTCCGGGATTTATTATATCCGCCATCGCCCCAAGGATAAGATTGGCAAACAATTTGTTTGGTTTTTGTGCATTACTTTGGGCGTAGAAATAATAGGGATGTATGCTCCAATAGCCTATTATTCTAAATACAAGATCTTTGGATTTGTAAAAGACACCGTGTTTTATAGCAATGAGTGGCTGTACAATATTTATATCATATTTAGCTATTCATTTTATACCTACTTCTTTAGTTCACATATAGATTCTAAAAGGATAAAAAAGACCTTACATGGCCTCATTGTTTTCTATCTAATCACTGCGCCAATCTATCTGATGTTTAGTGATGTGTTCTTCGTAAATATGTCCCGCTTCTCTGTATTGTTTGGGACCTTTATGATCCTATTCTCTATTTTTACTTTCTGTTACGAGCTACTGCAAAGCGACCGACTGCTGTCGTTAAAAACCTACCTACCATTTTATGTAGTTATAGGTTTGTTGGTCCATACCTTAACCAACACACCCACAGACCTATTGATGTCCTATTTTAATCTGGATACCGGGAACGAATTTTTTGTCTACGCTAGGGCCAAACTGCTGATGTACTCTAATATATTTATGTACCTTACCTATTCATTAGGTTTTATCGTATGCTCGAAAACGAACAAGTCTTATTGATCGTATATTTTATAGGTGTCTGCTTGGTACTGGTCCTTTTTGTCGTTATTTTCTTTGCTGCTTTTTTACGCAGAAAGAATAAGTTCCTTCTAGAACGAATGGAGGCTCGGCAAAAATTCGATCGTGAACTGGCCGACACGCGCTTAGAGATTCAAGAACAAACTTTTAAAAACATCGCCTGGGAATTGCACGACAATGTTGGGCAATTGTTATCTGTTGCCAATATTCAGCTGGGGATGATGCAGCATGGAGCCCAGGACACCTTGCAAGATCAAATAAAAGAGACCAAGGATGTTATTCGGTCTACAGTAGAAGAGGTTCGTTCCCTCTCCAAAACCTTAAATACCGATGTGGTCTTGAACAATGGGCTACAAAGATCTGTAGAGTTAGAACTAGAGCGTTTCGATCGTCTAAATTTTCTTACACCTCATTATAACACCACTGGCGAGGTACAATCTATTCGTCCCGAAGACGAAATTATCATTTTTAGAATTTTACAGGAATTTTTCTCTAATGTGATGAAACATGCCCGTGCCAATAATTTATTTGTAACTTTAGACTATCAACCAGATTGCCTAGTCGTTAGTGCCAAAGATGATGGAGTAGGATTTAACATAGACCAAAAACATGAAAGTTCGGGCTTGGTGAACATGCGTAGCAGAGCTTCGCTTTTGGACGCCAACCTATCGTTAAGCAGCAGTGTAGGCACTGGTACCGAATTAGTACTAAAATATCCCTACTCTCCCCATGAGTCAAAATCCCGAGATTAAGATTGCTATAGTCGATGACCACTTATTATTTTCTAGTTCCCTAGAAAAGTTAATCAACACCTTCCAAGGCATGTCGGTGGTTTGCAAAGCCGCCAATGGTGCCGATTTAAAATCGGCCATGCAAGATGGAACTTGCCAGGCAGACATTGTGTTATTAGACATAAACATGCCGGTGATGAATGGCTACGAAACCATGGATTGGTTGGGACGAGTGCATCCAGACCAAGCGGTTTTGGCGCTTACCATGGACGATGACGAAATGGCCATCTTAAGGATGATTCGCAGTGGGGCAAAAGGTTATTTACTTAAGGATATGCATCCAGAGGAACTCGAAGAGGCGCTAAACGAAGTTTCTAATAAAGGCTATTATCACTCAGAACAGGTTACTCGAACCTTAATCAATTCCTTGTTTCCAGAAGGGGATGACAATAGATTGAGTTTAAAAGAGAACGAACTAAAGTTTTTGCAGCTGGCCAGCACAGAAATGACCTATAAAGAGATTGCCGATGTGATGCATTTAAGCCCCAAGACCATAGATGGGTACCGCCAAGATCTATTTCAAAAATTAGAGGTAAAAAACCGTGTAGGCTTGGTGATGTTTGGGTTGAAGCACAATCTTATCAAGCTCCGCTGACCGCATTCCAAAGCGGTTCGTCTGGGGCTGCTGCCACTAGCTTTATACTTTCCTTTTTTACAGGATGAATAAATTCTAATTGTCTTGCGTGCAGGTGAATGCTCCCATCTGGGTTGCTTCGCTTAGCCCCATATTTAAGATCTCCTTTAATAGGATGGCCTATGGCAGCGAGTTGGCAACGAATTTGATGGTGACGACCGGTTTCTAGGTCTATTTGCAAGAGGCTATAGCGATCCAATTCGTTTAGCGTTTGATAACTTAGAACAGCTCTTTTACTATCTGGTATTTCCTTTGGGTAGGCATACGATTTGTTCTGCTTGGGATTCCGCTTTAAAAAATGCTCCAAACGTTCGGCCTTAGGTTTTGGAGTTCCTGGAACCATGGCCCAGTAGGTTTTTTTAGACTGACGCGAGGCGAATAAAGCGTTCATTCGGCTTAGGGCCTTAGAAGTGCGCGCAAACACCACAACACCACTAGTGGGACGATCTAACCTGTGAATGACTCCCAAGAAGACAGCACCGGGTTTGTTGTATTTATTTGCTATATAGTCCTTTACAATATCTGCCAAAGGCCGGTCTCCGGTCTTATCGCCTTGTACCAAATCTCCTGGCCGTTTGTTAACGGCAATCAGGTGGTTGTCTTCGTATAAAACTAATAGATTTTGCGCGGTAGAGTGCATTAATACTGCTCTTGCGAATTCGGGAAATCGCCGCTCTTCACGTCTTTGATGTACTCCTTGAAAGCATCACCCATGCCGTGGTAGAGGTCCATATAGCGTCTTAAAAAACGCGGGTTAAACTCGTGGGTCATGCCCAGCATATCGTGGGTAACCAAAACCTGACCATCGACACCGCCTCCTGCGCCTATTCCTATAATTGGAATGGTGATAGACTTTGCGATTTCTGCGGCTAATTCTGCGGGTACCTTCTCTATAACTATGGCAAAACAACCCAGTTTTTCGAGCATGATTGCGTCATCACGTAACTGTTGGGCTTCTTGCTCTTCCTTAGCACGAACGGTATAGGTCCCAAATTTGTAGATCGATTGTGGAGTAAGCCCTAAGTGGCCCATCACGGGTATACCGGCATTTAAGATTCGTTTGATCGAATCTTTGATCTCTTTGCCTCCTTCTACCTTAACGGCGTGCGCTCCACTCTCCTTCATAATTCGGATGGCAGATCGAAGTGCCTCCTTGGGATCGCTTTGATAGCTTCCAAAAGGAATGTCGACCACCACCAAACTTCTTTCTACTCCACGAATTACAGAAGAAGCGTGGTAGATCATTTGGTCTAAGGTGATGGGCAGGGTAGTTTCGTGCCCGGCCATCACATTAGAGGCCGAATCTCCTACCAGAATCACATCAATCCCGGATTGGTCCACAATTCTACCCATGGTAAAATCGTAGGCCGTTAGCATAGAGATCTTTTCTCCATTTTGCTTCATATCCACCAAAGTTTTGGTGGTTATTCTCTTGTATTCCTTTTTTGCGATGGACATACTGTAACGAATTGCGATGTAAAAGTACTAATTTTGAAATCAATCAATCTTCTACATCATGAACAAACAAGTCATTTATGTACTTCTTTTGCTAATAGGCGCAAGCGGTTTCGCACAAGATAATTTTACCCAAGAGCAGGCACAAGGGGTAGTGGATACTTTTTTTGAGGGATTTCATAAGGGAGATTCCACCATGATGCGCTCGGTTATGGCACCAAATATGATTTCCCAAACCGTATTTAGCGATAAGCAAGGGAACCATCGTTTGGTAGAAGGTAGCCCCGACGAATTTTTAAAAGCCATAGCAGATCGGCCAGCAGATCAGGTTTGGAAGGAAATGCTGCTCTCGTACGAGGTGCAAATTGATGGAAACCTAGCGAATGTTTGGACGCCTTACGAATTTTATTTAAACGAAAACTTTAGTCACTGTGGGGCCAATCAGTTTACGTTGGCTCGAACCAACGAAGGTTGGAAGATTGTTCACTTAATCGACTCACGCCGCCGATCTAGCTGCAAAGACTAACAGTCACTCACATTTACTTGTACAGCCAAGCCACCTTCGCTGGTCTCTTTGTATTTAGAGGTCATGTCTTTGGCGGTATCCCACATAGTTGCGATAACCTTATCCAATGGTATTTTTGCGTTAGCGGGATCTCTGTCTAGGGCAAGTTCGCAGGCATTGATCGCCTTAATGGCTCCCATGGCGTTGCGTTCTATGCACGGAATCTGCACCAAACCACCGATGGGATCACAGGTTAAGCCCAAATGATGCTCCATCGCAATTTCTGCAGCGATCATTACTTGTTCGGGACTTCCCCCCATTAATTCGGTTAGGGCAGCTGCTGCCATTGCCGATGATACTCCTATCTCTGCTTGGCAACCACCCATGGCTGCAGATATGGTCGCTCCCTTTTTAAACAGGCTCCCAATTTCGCCGGCCACCAACAAAAATTTATTGATATCGTCCCAGTTACCGTCATGGTTTTCGATTACTAAATAGTACATCAATACAGCAGGGATTACCCCGGCACTGCCATTGGTAGGCGCTGTAACAACCCGTCCCAAAGAGGCGTTTACTTCGTTTACGGCCAAGGCAAAGCAAGAAACCCATTTTAGGATCTGCCTAAACTTTACTTCGGTATCCCGTATGGAGTCGATCCACTCAAAAGGATTGGTATATGGAGAAGCTCCGATGAGCTTTTTGTGGGTTTCGAACGCCCGCCGTTGTACGTTTAGGCCCCCGGGTAAAATTCCTTCTGTGTGGCAACCAGTGTACATAGACTCTAACATGACGGTCCAAATATCCTTGAGTTGGCTGTTGATGCTTTGGGCATCGGCTAGAGACAATTCGTTTTTCCAAACCACCTCACTAATAGTGCAGTCTTGTTCTTTACAATAGGTTAGAAGCTGTTCTGCTGTTTCTATGGGGTAAGGGAAGGAGCGAGTATCTAAGGCATTCATCTTTTCCGGCGCCTCCTCTTGTACTACAAAACCACCTCCGATAGAGTAATAAGTGTCTGTAATGGTCTGCCCGTTTTCCATTTGTGCCCTTAGGGTGATCCCGTTTGGATGGAAGGGCAGAAAGTTTTTATTAAAGATGATATCACCAGTAAAGTCGAATGGGATAGGGGTTGTTCCGCAGAGCAGAAGCTGTTTTTGCGTTTTGGTAGATGCTATAGCTCCCTCTATTTGTTCGATCGGATAGCTCACAGGATCTGTACCCATCAGGCCCAAGACAGTAGCGATATCGGTGGCATGGCCCTTACCTGTTAAAGAGAGGGATCCATAGAGGTCTATGTGCACACTTTTTACCTGCGCGATAAGCCCTTGTTTTTGAAGTTTTTGGACCCAGCCGCTAGCTGCGCGCCATGGCCCCAAGGTGTGGGAACTAGAGGGGCCAACGCCTATACTCAGCATGTCGAATACACTGATATTTTCCATTAGGTTGCTTTATGTCTACAAATATAAACGAATGAAGCAATCTTATTGCCTTCGGTTGGCCAATAAGGGGGGAGGTTCTCCATTAAAAGGGTTCCATCGGCTGATGCTTTTGGCTCCCATCCCAGCTGCTTTAATTACGGCTCGGTCGCCATAACGTTCGCGCATACGGTCCATGGCCTGATAGAGGTTGATGATCTTTTCGTCATCATCGAAGAGATCGATCTGGTAGCCACCTTCTACCAGATGGCTAAATCGTACGCCCACCAAGCGGACTAACAGCCGTCTTTGGTAGAGGTTTTTATAGAGTTGCAGCACCACAGGCAGAATCTTATGATCTGCCGAGCTGTAGGGAATACGCCTTTGTTGGGTATAGGTTTGGAAGTCCGAATAACGAATTTTAACCGTAACACAAGCGGTGAGCTTGTTGCCACGCCGCAGTTGATAGATCAGGTTTTCGGCCATGGCCACGATGATGCTTTCTAGCTTGCGAACATCGGTGGTGTCTCTGTCGAAGGTACGTTCTGTAGAGATAGATTTGCGCTCGGAATATTGCACGACAGGGCTGTTGTCGATGCCGTTGGCCTTTTTCCATATCTGTCTACCGTTTTTTCCAAAGACATTGGTCATCATATCTACGGGCATCTGTTGTATGGTATGGATGCGTTTGATGCCTAAGTCGCATAACTGCCTATAAGTAACCTTCCCCACCATAGGGATTTTGGCGACCGAGAGCGGTGACAAAAAGGGTTTTTCGTCTCCCTTAGGGATGCGAATCTGGTTGTTGGGTTTGGCTTCGCCAGTGGCGATTTTGGAGACGGTTTTGTTTTGGGAAAGCCCAAAGGAGATGGGTAGGCCGGTTTCTTTGATGATGCGCTGCCGGAGTTCCGAAGCCAATTGATGACAGCCAAAGAAGCGGTCCATCCCAGTAAGGTCTATGTAGAACTCGTCTACAGAGGTCTTTTCGTAAAGCGGGACAGCTTCTTTGATTACATCGGTCACCATACTGGAAAACTTGCTGTAGATCCCCGAATTGCCTCTTAAAATGATGGCTTCTGGGCATAACTGTTTGGCCAGGCGCATAGGCATGGCAGAGTGCACCCCAAAGGTTCGGGCCTCGTAACTGCAAGAGGCGACAACCCCACGGTCGCTGGTGCCGCCGATAAGCACGGGCTTGTTTTCCAACTCGCTGTTAAGCAGACGTTCGCAAGAAACAAAGAAGGTGTCCAGGTCCATATGGACGATATGTCGCTGGTCTGCCATACTTAAGTAGCAGCAGTCAACTTTCCGTACTGTCCCTGGATTAGGGCTTCTTGTTTTTCGCGCGGCCACCGCCGAATCTGTCGGCGGGCTGCAATAGCAAAGGCAGGCAGGGAGAATTCGGCCTGAAAGACCAATTGGCCACCCTGTTGGTTTTTAAGGCGTGCTTCCAGGTTGGAAGTAAAGTCTGTATGATAGCTTCCATCGGCAGACTTAAGGATGTAGACAAAATAACGTTTCATTTTTTGTTGATTGATGATTAGTGATCCTTTGCCAGGCATCCGCCTGTGGCAGATATTATCGAGATTAATACTTCCCATTATTTTTTCTCGATTGTTTGCTCACTGGAGGCGGATGCCTGGTTCAGAATCGGTTTATTCTTATAGCGTTTTCCTTTCATTCGTGTTTGTACACTGCCTTCGGAATAACGCGGGTCTTCTATGATGGCTAGACGCTCCATCTTGGAAACTTCTATACTGATGCAATCGAACTCTTCCATTACCTTTCCGGTGATGCGGTAGACGCCCTTCCCTCTGAAGCGGTATTTGGCGGCAACTGGTGGAAAATGCACGGTATCGATAAAGTCTCCACTGCGGTCCAAAAAGGTCCCGAAGTACATGGTCTTTTTGTTGGAGGTACTAGTGCGCTTGGTGGTCACCAAATACCCATCCAGACTCACTTCTTTCCCTACAAAGCGAGGGAGGTCTGCAGCCTGTAGTTGGATGCTGTTTAAATCCAATAATAGTTCGAAGGGGTTGCAAAGCGGGTAGCCCAAGAGTTCCAACTCATCAAAGGCATCTTCTAACTCGCTGTTGGGCAGCTTGGGGGTTTGGTAGTTGCGCTTTTCTGCATTAAACAGCAACAAGGGCCGTTCCTGAGTAGTTGTCTTGTTGATCTTCATATGAGCCTCCCAGAGCAACTCACGCTTGTTGCGTCCGGTAAATCTAAAGGCATTGATCTTTATCAAAATGCCTATTTGTTCCATGGAGAGCGGTACGCGTTCGATAAAATCGTCCAGGCTTTGGAAGGGGCCTTGTTGCTTGCGATTCTGCAGCAGCCTTCCAACCACCTTAGATTCTAAGGCGTGCAAAAATCCAAGCCCTAAATAGATGTCTTGTCCATAGATCAAGGTCTCCCGAGCACTTTTGTTTACACAGGGCGCCTGTATATAGGCTCCATGCATACGGGCTTCGTGCACATAGAGCTCTGTACGATAAAAACCCCCGCCATTGTTGATGGTGGCCACCATGTATTCCAACGGATAATATGCTTTTAAAAACAAGCTCTGGTAGCTTTCTACGGCATAAGAAGCAGAATGTCCTTTGGCAAAAGCGTAGCCGGCAAAGCTTTCTGTTTGTCGCCAGATTTCTTTGATGAGTTCTTCTGGTTTCCCAGCCCTGCGGCAGTTTTCAAAAAAGCGGTCCTTTACCTGGGCAAACTCTTCTCTCGAGCGGAATTTACCCGACATCCCTCGGCGCAGCATATCTGCCTCGCCTAGGGTGAGCCCCCCAAAATAGTGGGCCACCTTGATAACATCTTCCTGATAAACCATTACCCCATAGGTCTCGGGCATCAGTTTTCGCATTACCGGATGGGCGTCTTTTCGGCGTTCGGGAAAACGGTAGCGCAGGATGTACTCTCGCATCATCCCAGACTGGGAGACCCCTGGCCGGATTACGGAACTTGCGGCCACTAAGCCTAAGTAGTCGTCTACCTGCAATTTCCTAAGCAGCATCCGCATGGCGGGCGATTCTACATAAAAACACCCGATGGCCTTGGCATTTCGCAGCAGGTATTTGATGCGTCTATCCTTTTTAAAGCGCTTGATGTCATGGATGTCTATGGGTGCTTTCTTAGGGTGGTTATAAGCCACTACAGCTACTGCATCTTTGATCTTACCCAGACCTCGCTGGCTTAGGATGTCGAATTTATACAGGCCAATGTCTTCTGCTACCACCATATCGAATTGAGTGGTTGGAAACCCTTTTGGAGGCATGAAGGTGGGGGTGTAGTAATGGATGGGCCGCTCCGAAATGATGATCCCACTGGCATGAATCCCCAAATAGTTTGGAAACCCATGGATGCGTTTGCTGTACGTAACTACCAGCCTTGAGAGTTTGTCTAGAGCCGGGAAGTGGTAGTTGCCAGAAGACAAAAGGTCAATCTCGCTTTTTGGAAGGCCAAAGACCTTGCCCAATTCGCGTACGGCTGCTTTGTATTTAAAGGTGTTGTAAACCGTTAGTAGGGCAGTATGCTTAAAGGTTTTAAAGATAAACTGGGTAACATCGTCCCGGTCTGCCCAAGAAAAGTCAATGTCAAAATCGGGTGGGTTTTTTCGGTAGAGGTTGATAAAGCGTTCGAAGTAGAGGTCTAACTCGATGGGGTCCACATCGGTAATCCTAAGCAGGTAGGCAATTACGCTGTTGGCTCCGCTACCACGCCCCACATAAAAATAGCCTTTGCTACGGGCGTATTTAAGGATTTTCCAGTTGATCAAAAAGTAGGAGACAAAGCCTTTTTGGCGGATGATTTCCAGCTCCTTTTCTATGCGGTTAAGCACGCGCCGGCCAGGACGACGGTACCGATAAGGGATGCCAGCATAGGTGAGCTTTTTAAGCAAGCGATAATCCATGCCCTCATTGGTGGTATAAGACCTTTGGTTGTTGGGGATCTCTTTAGAGAAATCGAAATGCACCCGGCATTGCTTTAATAGGTCATCGGCCTGTTGTAAGAGCCAAGGAAATTCTGCAAAGGCCTCTTGTACGCTTTGAGGCGATTGCCAAATAGCTGCCTCATCGCCCTGCTCCGAAGCAGGGAGTTTACTTAATAGGGTGTTGTTGTCGATGGCCCGAAGCAACCGATGGGTGTTAAACCCCTTTCTATCCATATAAGAGAGCGTATGCATCCCAACCAGTTTTTCTGGCTGGCCTAGCCAAGGAGAAAAGCGTAAACGATTAAGCGATCGAGCTTTTATACCAAGGTATTCGTGCGCCTCTAGCTTGGTTCCTTCAAAATGTTCGAAGGGATAAATAACAATGGTGTGAGGTAGCAGTGGGGCTTGGACTGGACGCTCTAGTTCTGGCTTGTGCAAAAAGCGAGAGACAAAGCGGTTGATGGCCAACAAGCCTTGGTTGTTCTGCGCTAGCAGTATAAAGAGTTGCCGAGCACCAGCTCTAAAATCGATGCCCACAGCGGGCTGTACCCCAAAGCGAGGCGCTAGCCGTAAAACTTCCAGTACAGCCGAACTGTTGTTGATATCCGTTAAGGCAAAGCGCTCGACCCCGGCTTGATGCAAGCAGGTAAGGAGGTCTCGGGGTTTGATGGTCCCGTACCGAAGACTGAAATAGGTATGTGTGTTTATATACATCTTGGAATTATTCCAAAATTATGGAAATATTCCAAGACGGCAAAGCGCTTTCTCGAATTTTAGTGAAGCACTAGCTGTTTAGGCTACTCATAAGCCTGCTCGTGTACCTTGGCTACAGCTCTCCCGCTAGGGTCGTTCATGTTCCTAAAACTCTCGTCCCATGCTAAAGCCACAGGGCTGCTACAGGCCACAGAGGGTACAGAAGGTACACATAGTGCAGCTGTATCGCTGGGGAAATGTTCTTCGAAAATAGAGCGGTAATAAAATTCTTCTTTACTACTTGGAGTCTGTAAAGGGAAACGGTATTGAGCGTTGGTCAGCTGTTCGTCGCTTACTTCGCCATCTACCAATTCCTTTAGGGTATCGATCCAACTATAACCCACACCATCGCTAAATTGTTCCTTTTGGCGCCAGGCCACACTTTCTGGTAGCATGTCTTCAAAAGCCTTACGCAGCACCCACTTCTCCATGCGCTCCCCATCGATCATCTTATCTTGTGGATTGAGACGCATGGCCACATCCATAAACTCTTTGTCCAAAAAGGGAACCCGTCCTTCGATGCCCCAAGCCGCCAACGATTTATTGGCCCGAAGGCAATCGTATTGGTGTAGCTTGTCCAACTTCCGCACCGTTTCTTTATGGAATTCTTCTGCAGAAGGGGCCTTATGGAAATACAGATAACCTCCAAAGATTTCGTCGCTGCCTTCGCCGCTTAAAACCATTTTGATACCCATAGCCTTGATGGCCCTAGCCATCAGATACATGGGCGTAGAGGCTCTAATGGTAGTGATGTCATAGGTTTCCAACTGGTAAACTACATCTCTGATAGCATCGATGCCTTCTTGTATGGTAAATTTGATTTCGTGGTGCACGGTGTCCAAATGAGCTGCTACCTTGCGGGCGGCTTCCAAATCTGGTGATCCTTCCAAGCCAATAGCGAAGGAGTGCAGCTGTGGCCACCAAGCCTCCTGAGTATCCCCAGATTCGATTCGTTTGTCGGCATACTTCTTGGCTAGAGCAGAAGTGATGGAAGAGTCCAAGCCTCCAGAAAGCAATACCCCATAAGGCACATCACTCATCAGTTGGCGATGAACTGCTGCATCCAAAGCTTCGCGCAGTTCTTCAATACTTGTCTGGTTGTCTTTTACCGCTTCGTACTCCATCCAGTCCCGGCTGTACCATTTTGTGAGTTTGCCATCTTTGCTAGACAAATAATGTCCAGGAGGGAAGAGTTCGATCTTACTACAAACTCCTTCTAAGGCCTTGAGTTCGGAGGCCACGTAAAAGGAACCGTTTTTATCCCACCCCATATATAAAGGGATAATACCCATATGGTCGCGAGCGATTAAATAGCTGTCTTTTTCTACATCATAAAGCGCAAAACCAAAGATGCCGTTTAGATCGTCCAAAAAGGCGTTTCCCTTCTCTTTATATAAAGCCAGGATCACTTCGCAATCGCTCTTGGTTTGGAATTGGTAATCTATGGTTAAGGATTCTTGTAACTCCTTATGGTTATAAATTTCGCCATTTGCAGCAAGCACTAAACTATTATCCTGCGAATAAAGCGGTTGTTTTCCCGATGTCGGATCGACTATGGCCAATCGTTCATGAGCGAGTATCGCTTTTGGGCCGTCATAGATCCCACTCCAGTCTGGACCCCGATGTCGGATGGTTTTGGCCATCGATAAAAGCTTAGGCCGTAATTGTTGAGTTGATTCTTTAAGGTCGAAGGCACATACTATTCCACACATCACTTGTTGTTTTAGTTCAAAAAAAAACCCGTCAAGTTAAAAAACCTGACGGGCTATATATCACGACAAGGTTTTGCTTACGGCGTTGCGTTATTATTATTGTTATTAAAAAGTACGCTTGTAAACATCACTTGTTCTTTTCTAGGATAAATATTGCTTAATTTTTTTTAAGAATGCAAATTTTTCGACGAAATTACCGCAAAGCCGGATAATTGGTTGGATCGCTTTCGTGCATCATTTCGTAGATTTTCTCGAAAATATCCTCTGCAGAAGGTTTTGAGAAATAATCGCCATCTGTACCATAAGCTGGTCTGTGAGGCTTGGCTGTTAAGGTTTGTGGTTGGCTATCCAGATATTTGTACCCGCCCTGTTTATCTACGATGGCCTGCATGATATAGGCCGAAGCTCCTCCAGGGACATCTTCGTCTACCACCAACAATCGATTGGTTTTTTGGACACTCTTTACCATGTCCTGGTTTAAATCGAGCGGCAATAACGATTGTACATCGATTACCTCTACATCGATCCCTAAAGTTTGCAATTCGTTGGCTGCCTGTTCTACCAAACGCAGGGTGCTACCGTAAGATACCACAGAGATGTCTGCTCCCTCCTTGATGGTTTCTACCGCTCCGATTGGCGTACGAAACTGTCCAAGATTATTAGGCATTTGTTCTTTTAGACGGTATCCATTTAAGCATTCAACTATAAGGGCAGGCTCATCACTCTCTAGAAGTGTATTGTAGAAACCGGCGGCCTTAGTCATATTTCTGGGCACTAGTATGTGGATGCCTCGAAGCAGGTGCACCAGCCCGCCCATTTGCGAGCCACTGTGCCAAATTCCTTCCAAACGATGCCCTCTAGTCCTTACAATTAATGGTGCTTTTTGCATTCCCATGGTTCTGTAACGAACCGTTGCCAGGTCGTCACTCATAATCTGTAACGCATACATGATATAGTCCAAATATTGGATCTCGGCAATGGGACGCAGTCCTCTTAGGGCAAGCCCGATTCCCTGTCCTAGGATGGTAGCCTCCCGGATTCCTGTATCGCTAATACGCAATTCACCATGTTTGGCTTGCAGGCCTTCAAGGCCTTGATTTACATCCCCTATGGTCCCGCTATCCTCGCCAAAGATCATGGTCTCTGGTCGGTGCTGGAAGATGAAATCAAAATTATCGCGCAAGATGAGTCGACCATCTACCATGGGCGCATCTTCTTGGTACTCTGGGGCTACGGCTTGTACTTGTATGGCCTTATTGTCAGCCTCAGAATAAAGGTGGGTGCTGTACTTGGGCTGAATGATATCAAAGAAATTATTGATCCAATCCTGTAGCTGTTTCTTTTCGGTAGAATTTTCTGCTACCACATAGCGCAAAGATTTTCTGGCCGTACTCAGGATGTTGCTACGCATAGGCTCGGTATCTGCTGCTAGTTCTTCCTTTAGTTTGTTGATAAAAGCCTTGTTTGGGCTCGACTCGGCCAAATTGCCTATCAGGGTAATGGCTTCCTGCTGTTCTTTTTTTTGTGGTGCGATAAATGCCTCCCAAGCGCGTTTTTTGCCTTCCCGGACGGCCTTCTTAATGGCCTTTTCCATTTCGCTAAGGGTGGCTTCATCTGCAATTTCACTCGAAAGAATCCATTCGCGCATCTTGGCGTTGCAATCGTGCTCGCGTTCCCATTGCAATCGCTCGGCAGATTTGTAGCGCTCGTGCGATCCACTGGTAGAGTGTCCTTGGGGTTGTGTTAACTCGAGCACATGGATAATCACTGGCACATGCTCTGTACGTGCTAGTTCCCCTGCTTTTTCGAAAGTTTCTATCAAGGTGGCATAATCCCAACCTTTTACACGCATGATCTCGAAACCGGCTTGATCTTCGGTGCGTTGGAAACCACTCAGGATTTCAGAAATGTTTTCTTTAGTGGTTTGATGTTTGGCGTGTACAGAGATCCCGTATTCGTCGTCCCAAATACAAGTCACCATAGGTACCTGCAATACTCCTGCAGCATTTATGGTTTCCCAAAACAAGCCTTCACTTGTGCTAGCATTACCAATGGTACCCCAAGCCACTTCGTTCCCTTTGGTAGAAAAGCCAGTGAGTTTAGCCATGCCTGGGTCCTGACGAAACATTTTCGACGCCTGTGCCAATCCTAATAACCGAGGCATTTGGCCAGCGGTAGGAGAGATGTCGGGGCTAGAATTTGGTTGAGAAGACAAGGCCTTCCAGCTACCATCTGGGTTTAAGCTATGGGTGCCAAAATGGCCACCCATTTGCCTTCCTGCGCTCATCGGGTCGGCTTCCAGATCTGTATGGGCGTACAGCCCAGCAAAGAACTGTTCGATGCTTAGATGATCTATGGCCATCATAAAGGTTTGGTCGCGGTAGTACCCGCTACGCCAATCGCCTTTTTGGAAGGCTTTGGCCCATGCCAGTTGTGGTAGTTCTTTCCCGTCGCCAAAGATTCCAAACTTAGCCTTCCCGGTTAGCACTTCACGTCGACCCAACAAGCTACATTCGCGACTGGTAACAGCAAGCTTATAATCTGCTAAAACAGCTGTTTTAAAATCTTGAAATGATAAGGCTTGATCTGGATGTTGTTGTGTGTGCATGGGCAGGCGAATTACTCATGCAAAGGTAGGAAATAGGGGCGAGCTTTACAAGCTTGTTAACTGTTAATATGTTGTATAATTATCAACAAAATCGTTATTTTTTGATAATTCAATAATATTTTAAATAATTATCGGGTTTTGATTGTCAATTGTTGAAAGAATTCAACATCAATACCATTCTCTTGTAAAGAGCCCAAAGAGGGTTCTTAAATCCAAAGTAACTATAAATCTGATGCGTTGGTCATAATTCCCTAGGCCGGGTTCCCAGCCTAGGCTGGAGTATAGCGGGAAGTAAAGTTCGAAGTAATCAGCGACGAGGCTGGCTCTTATCCCTGTATCGTAAACGGCTTTTACCGATTCACCTTTATTCTTTACCAAACCAGCATCTGCATACACAAATACCCATTTCCATATATTGGTACTTGCGTTTAAGGTGGTAATCCAACTATTGGCAAAAGCCGGTTCTAATTGAGACTTGAATCCTCCTTCTGCTACGATAAGCTGCTGGCTAAACAAGCCGTCGTCTTCACTTCTTCCGTAGTAATTGTAATCGAACATATAATCTGTAGGACGGTCGAGGGCGAAACTAAAGAAGTCGTCATCTGGGTTCGTGTTATTGCTTAGAAACACTCCAGAGAACATACGAACATTAAGCTGACTATTGTTTCTGAATAACTTTCTGTATTCCAACTGAAATGACAGCTTACTGAAATCGCTAGAGGCTTGGATATCTGCTACCCCGCGATAGTAATTAATCAAGTTCTTGTCCGAATAAACATATTGGGCGTTATAAACGGAATAGTTCGGGTCTTGCCCTGGATCGTTAGGATCTTGATCTCTGTCTACTGTTACATTTCTGAGGTTGATAAATTGCTTCTTGTTTTTTCTTAAATCGGTATGATCGCGCAGCGACATCACGATAAATGGCGAATACCTTCTGTATAATAAATCGGTATTATAAGAAAAGAAACTACCGGAGAACCCATAACGAATGTTGTATAAATCGGAGCCGCTTCTCCTGTCATTGTAAGAGATGGATGCTTTCCCCAACAGACGTTTAGAGCGAAAACCCCATAAGGGTTCGATCTTATAGTGTATCGCCTTTGGCACAATGGTCGAGTTGTAGATCTTGGGACCAAGAGCAAATCCATCATAGATGTTATAACTAAACACCGGCATCACGAATATCTGATTGAACCGAGGGTCTTCCACATCCTTAAAAAGTCGGAATTGTATAGGTCTGTTAAGGCCAAAGGAGAGGTTTTTATAATTATTCCTTTGATTGAATTCGGGGATGACCGCTTCGTAATTAAGGGCGAGTTTTCTAACACCTTCTTTGGGGAAGCTTACGGTAATTGTACTATCGATAGGCGCCAACCAACGTTTATAAACGATACTATCCTTATTGAGCCCATACAAGGACACGGGCATGGCAGATTCCTTTTTATTTTTGATAGTTACCCTGAGCGAGTCGCCCACTTCCTCCACCTTTTTAATTTTAAAGTCTATGGTAGTACGTTTGCCGACGTATTCCTCGAAAAACCAATCTACCGGTAGTTCTGTTCGAGATTCCAGCTCTGCCTGGAAGTCCGCTGCCTCGGCCTCCTTTAATCTGTACCGTTGGTAGAAGCCTTTAATGGAATTGCCCAAAACCTCTTCTCCCAAATAATCGCTTAAGTAATCGAAGCCCTTACCGGCATAATAGTCGCTGGCGATGTTTTTGTTGAACTTCACCAAAGAATCCCTTGTCGTCACCAATGACTGATGCAAATTTCTCCTTGCCATGTTCATGTATAGCAGGGTATATTGCTCGTTAAACTTAATGTCCGATAGATGAGACCAGCGAACCACAAAAAAGTCGCTGATGCGGCCCAGCACCTTCATCTCGGGGTAATAGGTTTCTATATAGCCCTGCATTAAATGGATCTGCAAGGCGCCGATTAACCAATGATCCTTGCGTAAATCCAATGGCAAGGTGTTTACCAAATACCGTCTTGTGACCGTTTTGAGCAATTCTAAATCGAGCTCTACTTCGCTTTTAAAGGGACTTAAAAAATCGGGAAGCTGATTAAGACCGTAGACGGGGTTGTTTTTATAATCGGCCTCAGAGATAATCATCTTCTGATGCGGATAGGGACCAAGGCTGTCTCGAAGGAAGCGGGTAATTCTATCTATCAACAACGCCTTTACTGGAGGGGCAACCTCGGGGTTATTTAAATCGGTTATCAGCTCGAATTGGTCTGTTACCACCGAGCTAAATCCAGGGCGATTTCTGAGATAAATCGGAAGGTTTACACGATCCGAGCCGCTCAATTGGTAGATCGTGGTCGCCTCGTCCTGCACAACATCAACTCGATCCAAATCGGTCCAGAGCCCATAGGTATTGGGGAGTGTAAACTTTATATCGACCGCTGTGGGAAGTTGGTAAAAGTCGTCGGTGTTTTTATGGCTGTAGCGAACCCAACCATCTTTGTAAACAGCCGGAACGAGATACCAGTATTTTAAATTGATTTGCCCATCATCGGTAATACCGAACCTTGTAAACCGAGCGTCGGGTAGTTTTACCGAATAGGTAATGGTACATGCATAGGTCGTCCCTGGAGCAATTCCCTGATCCACAGAGAGGACCAACCTGTCGAGTTGGTCGTCACGTTGAAATGAAACCGGAACACCTCGAGAATCTTTGACCTCGAAGATCACTGTTCGTCCGCGATTTTCGTTTTTCTCGTAATGAAAGCCGTTGCGAAAATTCTCGGCAAAACGCTGTGCCAATGGGGTAGATTTATCCGAAAAGGCATTTGCCCAATCGTTCAGCACCAAATTCTTTAGTGTATCCTTACTGGTGTTTTGAAATTGGATTTTTTGGATAATGTCTAGACTGCCATGCTGTTGGTCTAAGCTCACCTGCAAATCCATCTGATTTTGCGCATGGCATACCAATCCTGTTAAGAAGAGAATACTATATAGTAACCCACGCATGCTCATTTACAGTATGCTTAGGTTTAATGTGTTAGTATTCCTGCTTAGATCGCAAGATTTTTGAGCGATACTGTGTTGCCTCTTGGCCCAGAGGCCAGTCGATAATTGTAAAAAGGCGATATAGACCAATTGCAGTCTTCCAAGCATAAAGGGGAGGCTAGGGGTTAAAAGTTTGGACTCAGGTTAAATTCGTCATAGAATTTGTTTAGGATGCTAAGTACTTCATCCTCTGTATCGACCAATTGGATTAGGTCTAAATCCTCCGGGCTGATGTTACCATTGTCTTCCAACAGGGCTTTTTTAACCCAGTCGATAAGGCCTTTCCAAAATTCGGTCCCTACCAAGATAATCGGGAAGCGCCCAATTTTATTGGTTTGTATAAGGGTCATCGCTTCAAAAAGTTCGTCCAATGTTCCAAACCCTCCTGGCATCACTACGAACCCCTGCGAATATTTTACAAACATCACTTTACGAACAAAGAAATAATCAAAATCTAAGCTTTTGTCTGGGTCGATATAAGGGTTGTCATGTTGCTCGAAGGGAAGGTCGATGTTTAATCCTGCGGAAGTCCCGCCAGCCAAATGAGCTCCTTTGTTACCGGCTTCCATAATTCCGGGCCCACCTCCTGTGATGACTCCATAACCATTTTCGGTTATCTTCTGGGCAATTCGTACGGCAAGCTCGTAATATTCTGTACCGGGTTTGGTACGGGCCGAACCAAATATGGAAACACAGGGGCCGATGGAACTCATGCGCTCAAAACCATTGACAAATTCGCCCATGATTTTAAAGAGTGCCCAAGAGTCGTTCGTCTTGATGGCGTTCCAATTTTTTTGATGATGTTTACCTCTCATAGTGTTGTTTTTTCGGCTATGTCTATTATAATAACAACTGGGAGGTGATTCCTCCCCCGCTAATGTAATTCTTTTTTGAGGAAATGGGCGGTGTAGCCTTGGTCTGCCTTTACGATAGCTTCGGGGCTTCCGGTGGCAACAACTTCGCCTCCTTGCTTCCCGCCTTCGGGCCCAATATCGATGATATAGTCTACCGTTTTGATGACATCCAAGTTGTGTTCAATAATCAAGACGGTATTGCCCTTATCAACCAACTTATTAAGCACGGCCAATAACACCCGAATGTCCTCAAAGTGCAGGCCAGTTGTAGGTTCATCTAATATATAGAAGGTGTTTCCAGTATCTCTTTTAGAGAGTTCGGACGCTAATTTGATTCGCTGGGCTTCTCCTCCAGAAAGGGTGGTGGACTGCTGTCCAAGGGTGATATATCCCAAGCCAACATCTTGTATGGTTTTAAGCTTGCGATATATCTTAGGGATGTGCTCGAAAAAGGCACAGGCCTCGTTGATGGTCATCTCTAAGACATCATAGATCGATTTTCCTTTATACCGAATTTCGAGGGTTTCTCTGTTGAAACGTTTCCCCTGGCAGGTTTCACATTCTACATATACATCAGGTAAGAAGTTCATCTCGATGACCTTTAAACCACCTCCTTGACAAGTCTCACAGCGTCCTCCTTTAACATTGAAACTAAAGCGGCCAGGCTTGTAACCACGTATCATAGCTTCTGGTACCTTGGCAAACAAATTGCGTATTTCCGAGAATACCCCAGTATAGGTCGCAGGGTTGGATCGAGGAGTGCGTCCAATGGGCGATTGATTGATGTCGATGACTTTATCGATATGCTTTAGACCATTGATGGAAGCATAGGGCATCGGTTTTTTAACCCCGTTAAAAAAATGGGCGTTTAGAATAGGGTAGAGGGTTTCGTTGATCAAGGTAGATTTTCCACTGCCTGACACCCCGGTGACTCCTATCATTTTCCCAAGAGGGAGTTTGATGGACACATCTTTTAGGTTATTCCCTGTAGCCCCTGTGAGTACGAGGGTTTTACCATTCCCTTTTCGGCGAACCTTAGGAACGGTAATTTCTTTGCTCCCGTTGAGGTAAGAGGCCGTTAAGGTTTGATGGGTTAGCAGTTCTTCTGGGGTTCCTGTAGAAACAATGGTGCCTCCGTGCTTTCCCGCAGCTGGCCCTATGTCGATTACAAAGTTTGCCTGCTCGATCATTTCCTTGTCGTGCTCTACCACAATTACAGAATTACCGATATCCTTGAGTTGGATCAGAGAACGGATTAGGCGCTCATTATCACGTTGGTGCAAACCGATGCTCGGTTCATCCAAAATGTATAAAACCCCTACTAGTTGCGACCCGATTTGGGTGGCAAGGCGAATCCGTTGTGCTTCCCCACCAGACAAGGATTTAGAGCTGCGATTAAGCGATAAATACCCCAAACCTACATCCAGTAAAAATCGAAGTCGAGTCTGAACTTCTTTGATAATCTCACTGGCGATTTTTAGTTGGGTGTCTCCCATGGATTGTGGCAAAGATTCGAACCATTCTGCAAGTTCGACTATGTCCATGGACGCCAAATCGGCGATGTTTTTGTTCTGTATTTTAAAATTGAGCGATTCTTGTCTTAGTCTGCTTCCGGCACAGGTCTGGCAGGCTACTTTGTCCATATAATCCTTTGCCCAACGTCTTAAAGATTTAGAGTCGTTTGCCTCGTAAGTGTGTTCCAGAAAGTTGGCGACACCTTCAAAATCGATTTTATAGCTTCTGGTGATACCTAAGGTTTTGGAGGCCACTTCGAAGGTCGATTTACCCCCATAAAAAATCACTTCCTTGGCGTCTTGTGGGATGTCTTCGAAAGGATCACTCAGTTTAAAATCATAGCGTTGAGCAATGATTTCCAGTTGCTTAAATACCCAGTTGCTCTTCATGGGGCCATGTGGAGCTAAAGCCCCTTGTTTTATGGAAAGCCTCGGATCTGGGACAATTTTTTCTAGGTTGATCTTATGCAAGCGTCCAAGGCCCTTACAGTCTGGGCACATGCCCTTGGGTGAGTTAAACGAGAAGTTGTTGGGCTCGGGGTTGGGGTAGGAGATGCCCGAGGTTGGACACATCAGCGAACGGCTAAAAAAACGCACAGCTTCCGTATCGTTATCCAAAACCATCAGCACATCGTCTCCGTGATACATAGCAGTAAGGATGGTCTCTGCCAAACGTTTATCACCTTCGGCTTCGTTGCCCACCTTAAGCCGATCTATAACAATTTCTATATCGTGCGTCTTGTAACGATCGATTCGCATGCCTTTGACCAAGTCCATCACTTGTCCATCTACGCGAACTTTTACAAAGCCTTGTTTGGCGATTTGTTCGAACAGCTCTCTATAGTGGCCTTTTCTGGATCGAACAACTGGAGCAAGGATGGAGACTTTTTTACCGGCAAATTCTTGAACGATCAACTCGGCGATTTGTTGGTCGTTATAACTTACCATGCGTTCGCCAGTTACATAAGAGTACGCATCGCTTGCCCTAGCATAGAGCAGGCGTAAAAAGTCGTAGATTTCTGTAATGGTCCCTACGGTAGAGCGTGGGCTACGAGAAGTGGTCTTTTGTTCGATGGCGATTACCGGAGAGAGCCCATCGATTTTGTCTACATCTGGTCGTTCGAGGCTCCCTAAAAATTGACGCGCGTAGGCGGAGAAGGTCTCTATATACCGTCGTTGTCCTTCTGCGTATATGGTGTCGAAGGCCAAAGAAGATTTACCACTTCCAGAAAGACCGGTAATAACAACCAATTCCTCCCGTGGAATAGACACATCGATGTCTTTCAAATTGTGCACTCTGGCACCTAAAACCTCTATAAATTCGTCCGTTTTGGGCATAATTTGCAAAGGTACACAATTGGCATTTAAAAAAATAGGGGGTAGGGCTCTAGGAATTGTTAAATACTAGCCGTTTGCCTCTTTGTTGACAAACTGATAAAAGCTGGTGGCGATAAAGAAGATAATCGCAATGACAATAGAGAACGAAATTGCCAATACTAAATCGGGAAGTCCCAACAGCATTTGCGCCAGTGGCATGAGGACGCCAAAGATCACCAAAAATATAAAGATCCCATATAAATAGCGAATCATTCCCGGCAGTTGCCTATCTGTTCTGCCTTGAAATTGAAAGAGTTTAGGGATTACTTCTTTGCTCATATATTCGCCCAATTTGGCCAAAAAGACCTCATTAAAGGTGGAGTCTTGAAAAGCTTCGCTATCGATAGTGTTGGCCAAGGTCATAATCTTTTCTTGGTGGCGTTCGAAGACATTGTTATAGTCCAGGGAACTTTTAAAGTTGCCATATTTATAGCCAAAATAATACCACAGCCCAGAACCGCATTTGTGTTCCAGCCATTTTGCAACGATGTCTTTGTTATAGACGCTTGGATATCTGATGTTTTCGGGCAGCTTCTTTTCCTTAGGGTTGGTCAGCAATAAGCTCTTGAGTTCCAGATAGAGATTTTCTGTATCGTCGTAGGGATGATGCTCTTGCAAAAATTCTATGGCCAATTTCGATTTCCCTTTGTAGAATTCCTTTACCTCAAAAAAAGTAAGACCTGCAAATTCTTCATCTATGTATTCTTTTAACCCAGGCATCCAGATTTTAGAATTGATTAAAATCTCTATGATGCTTCTAAACTGATGCATCTTTTGGGTGATTTTGCTCAGGTTATCTATGGCAAGATTTCGAGTGCTTTTTAGACCGATTGCCGAAGCAGCAAGATACACCATGATGATGGCCGCTAAAAAGCCGCTAATGGCGATAAAAATTGTGCTAACATCGTTTAGGGTAAGGGCAAAGGTGGGTTCTGTCTGTAGGCGTTTGTACAAAAAGAAAATCAGCACCATACAGATAACGCCACTGATGGCCAGTGGAATCATGGCGGAAAGCTCTTTTAAGAACGAACGATTCTCCCTCATGGGTGACGCACAAACAGCCATTGTTGGACAGCGATACATCACCAGCCAACAACAGCCAAATAGATTGGTTATTATTTACTCCCTCAAAAATAGAGCAATTGAAGGCATTATGTAGTAAAAACCCTACAATTCGACAAGATGTAAGAAATACCCGACAAACCGCATTAAAATCCTACCGCGGTATCATCACCTCTGGGGTCTGCGCCCCCTTCTAGGCGTCCATCGGGTAAAACCAAGATGCCATCAACTTTTCCCAAAATGGGCGCATAATCTTCGTTGGGGTGATAGCCTTTGGTTTTTAATGAGTCCATCAAGGTGGTTGAAAACCCTTCAGGCTCGAACAAAATGGTGTCGGGTAACCATTGATGATGAAAGCGGGGAGCGCTTACGGCCTGCTGCATACTCATGTCGTATTCGTATACATTGATTATGGTTTGAAATACCGAAGTGATAATGGTAGAGCCACCAGGGGTGCCAACGCTCATCCATAGCTTACCATCTCTTTCTACTAGCGTAGGTGTCATGCTAGATAGCATGCGCTTTTGAGGCTGAATAGAATTGGCTTCACCTCCTACGAGGCCATACATGTTCGGGGTGCCTGGCTTGCTGCTAAAGTCGTCCATCTCGTTGTTTAAAAAGATGCCCAATTCTGGCACATAAAGCTTAGAACCATAAGCGTCATTTAAAGTGGTGGTTACCGCGATGGCATTTCCGTAGGAGTCTACGATAGAGTAGTGGGTGGTTTCCATACTCTCATAGCCTGGAATCATCCCATAAGACAAAGAGTCTGAAGGCATGGCTTGTTCAAAATTAAAATTAGCCATCCGCTCTTTTACATAAGCCTCGGAGGTAAGCGTTTTTATGGGGATATCCACAAAATCCGGATCGCCCAAATAATAGCTGCGATCCGCATAGGCACGTCGCTCGGCTTCTGTGATCAACTGAATGCTTTGCATGGTATTATGACCGTATTCATCTAACGGAAAGGGTTCGACGGCCTTCATAATTTGCGCTAAACAAATTCCCCCACTAGATGGGGGAGCCATAGAAATCACCCTCAGGTCTTTATACTCAAATTCTACTGGTTCGCGCCAAACGGCTTCGTAAGCCTTAAGATCTTCCAACGTCATTACACCTCCAGTGCCCTGTACTCGATCGATTAACTTTTGGGCAAAAGGACCATTGTAGAATTCGGAGCGTCCGTTTTCGGCCAAACCCCGCAATACGTCTGCCAAGGGCTGGTTTACAAAGGTATCTCCTGCTTTAAAGCTACCCATCATAGCGATGGTATCTGGGTTGATACGGGCAAATTCCTCTTGAAATCGTGCTAGGCGATGCGCCTGCTTTTCTGTAATGGTGTAGCCCTTCTCGGCCAGTTCAATCACAGGCTGGATGATGGTTTCGATAGGTAGTTTCCCGAGCTTTTCGTGAGCAGCAAATACTCCAGCTACTGTTCCGGGCACCCCAACAGCCAAGCCGCCATCTGTACTTTTACCTGCCACAACTTCTCCTGTCTTGTCCAAATACATATCTCTACTTGCGGCCATAGGGGCCTTTTCGCGATAATCTAAGGCGCCTATTTCGCCATAGGAGGTGCGATACACCATAAACCCACCACCCCCTAGGTTGCCAGCTACTGGGTAAGCAACGGCCAAAGCAAGTTCTGTAGCCACCATAGCATCGAAGGCATTACCGCCTTGTTCCATAATGGCCGAACCTATGCGCGAGGCTTCTTCTCGAGCGGACACCACCATGGCGTTCTCTGTGATTAATCCATCTACAGCGCTAGGGTCTTGGCTAAGGGTTTGTGATTCGTCTTTTGGCTGTTGGCAAGCGACCACTGCCAACACAAATAGGGACAAAAGGTATTTCATAAGGATGCTAGTTTGGTTTTGCTTTCTGCGATGAGTTCTTGAAAGAACTCGGTAAATTCTTGTTCAAAGGCTTCGTAATATTCCTGTAGTTCTGTTACGGCCTGGTCCATACGCGATCGGCCTTTGGTTCTGTGATTCATCTGACTCAAAATCTTACCAATACCATCTACTGTAGCGTAGGAGAGCAGCCAGTTGTCTGCTATCATATAGGGCATTAATCGCTTAGTGCGCACAGGCAGGCTTTCGTAATGTTGGTGCAACAATTCGTAAAAGTCCTGCACATAGTCTGCTAAGGGCTGAGGATGATAAGCTGCCCAGTTTTTGGCCAGGTAATGATCGTACAAAATATCGACTATTACCCCGCTGTAGTGCCTGTAATTGGCATGGAGTCGAGCAGTGCTTTGACGTACGGTTGGATGGCTGTCTGTGAACGAATCTATAAAGCGATGGAGCAACACGCCTTTCTGAATTCCTGGCGGATGGTTTTGGTAACTCTTACCCTTTATTCCATCGGCGATAAAATTACCGATAATCACTTGTTCTTCCGAGCCGGAAAGGTAGATATGTGCGAGAAAATTCACATTGGACAATTTACGAATTTGATTCGGTTATGGAATTCGAAGTCCTATCTTTGTCAAAATTTTTACTATGACCCTAATCAAATCTATTTCCGGAATAAGAGGTACCATTGGAGGGCCCATCGGAGACAACCTAACACCGATCGATGCCGTTCAATTCGCCGCAGCCTATGGAGCTTGGGTAAAAGAACAACGCAGCAAAGAAAACTACCGGGTGGTTGTAGGACGCGATGCCAGGATATCTGGAGAGATGATTCAGCAATTGGTTATGCAAACCTTAGTTGGGATGGGGATAGACGTGGTAGACCTTGGTCTATCTACAACCCCTACGGTCGAAGTAGCGGTAGACTTAGAGCATGCAGATGGAGGCATCATATTAACGGCCAGCCATAACCCCAAACAATGGAATGCTTTAAAACTGTTAAATGCCAAAGGCGAGTTTTTAAATGCCGATGCAGGAGCTCGTATCTTGGAGTTGGCGGCCTCTAAGGATTTGTTATTTGCCGATGTAGATGATTTGGGTGAAGTGATTCGAAACGAGGCCTATATCGATATGCACATCGATGAAATTTTGGAATTGGAGCTCGTAGATGTAGAAGCCATTAAAAGGGCCGGATTTAAAGTTGTAGTAGATGCTGTGAACTCTACTGGTGGGATAGCTATCCCATTGTTGCTCGACGCCTTAAATGTGCAAACCATAAAAATACATTGTACACCAAATGGCTTGTTTCCCCACAACCCAGAACCATTAAAGGAGCATCTAGGAGACTTGATGACCGAAGTTCTGGACCATGACGCCGATATGGGAATCGTGGTAGACCCTGATGTAGATCGGCTGGCCTTTGTGGATGAGAAGGGAGAGATGTTTGGTGAAGAGTATACCTTGGTAGCCGTAGCAGACTATATTCTGACCCATAAAAAAGGTAGCACTGTTTCTAATTTGTCTTCTTCTAGAGCGCTTAGAGACGTTACTCAGGCACATGGTTGCGAGTATCATGCCGCTGCCGTTGGCGAAGTGAATGTGGTACAAAAGATGAAAGATACAGCGGCCGTAATCGGGGGAGAAGGTAATGGAGGTATTATCTATCCAGAGCTGCATTACGGACGTGATAGTTTGGTAGGAATCGCCTTGTTTTTATCTCATTTGGCTCACAAACAGGTTTCGATGAGCAATTTAAGGGCTTCTTATCCGGCCTATTTTATGAGTAAGCAAAAAATCACCTTAACTCCCGGTTTGGATGTAGATGCCTTACTTGCTCAAATCAAAGACAAGTATGCCTCCGAAAATCCGATGACCATCGATGGAGTTAAAATCGATTTTGCAGAGGAGTGGGTACATATGCGTAAATCCAATACAGAACCCATTATCAGAATTTATACAGAAGCAAGTTCGCAGACCGCTGCAGATGCGCTTGCAGATCGATTTGTCGCCGAATTAGCGGCCTTATCAGGAATCTAAGCCTTTCTGTGTTTCCAACGTTTATGAGACCATAAATAATAAGAAGGGGCCTGTCTAATCTGGGCCTCCAGCTGATCATAAAATAGCCGTGTTATTTGGTAGTCAGGCAAATTTTGTGCGTTCTCTGCCAAAGGTACTAACGTAGCCTGATAGCGACTTCGCCCCACTTTTACTATCTTCAGAAATATGGGTGCAAACCCCAATTTTTTAGCCAGATCTTCAGTTCCGGTAAACATAGGGACATCGATGTCCATAAAGGTGTCGCGGTGCTTAAAATTTCCAGGACGTGGGGTTTGGTCGGATAAAATCAGGCTTATACAAAATTCTTCTCGTTGCTTGGCCCTAAATAGGGTTGGTACTATTTTGGTATTCGGCACTACTTCTGCACCAAAGCGGCCTCTTAGCTTTTTAATAAGTCGGTCAAAATAGGGATTGTCCAATTTTTTGTAAACACCATAACCCTTAAAATCGAATTGCCGTCCCAGGATACCACTCCATTCCCAATTTCCGTAGTGGCCACACATAATCAGCATGCTTTGTCCTTTTTGTTGGTACCGGGTGATAAGCTCAGGGTTGGTATACGTGAACCGCTTAGCCATTGTCTTTTCAGAGATTGTCAAGACTTTAATGCTTTCGAAAATCAGGTCGCACAAATGGCGGTAGAACTCTCGCGCAATCTTCTTCTGTTCTTCCGGACTTTTCTCCGGAAGCGCTAAGGCGATATTGGCTTTAACCACCTTTCTTCTATACCCTATGATGTAGTAGGCGAGCACAAATAGTACACTAGACTTGATGTGTAAGACCCAGAGGGGCATTACAGAAAGTAGCCAAATAATGGGGTAAAGCAGGATATAGATTAATCTTTGCATGGGAAAACTGAACAAAACTAACTAATTTTATTACAAACTAATTCAACTAAACAAGCATCTATGGGAAGTATTGACTTTGTCACCCTGGTAATTATTGCTGCCAATGTTCTGATCTCCATTAAAGGATTCAATGATTTTAGCTTTTTCGAAAAGTATAAATTTAACATCGCTGGCATTCGAAATGGAGAACAGATTCGCTTTTTCTCATCGGGTTTTCTACATGCCGACTTTAGTCACTTACTTTTTAATATGCTGGCTTTGTTCTTCTTTGCCGGTGATGTGATTTATTTTTTAGGTGTTACGAGGTTCTTGGTTATCTATCTAGCGAGTTTATTGGCAGGAAACCTCTTGTCGTATTATTTTCATAAAAACGAATACCATTACAGCGCAGTCGGAGCGAGCGGGGCAGTGATGGGAGTATTGTATAGTTCTATCTTGTTTAATCCTATGCAGAGCATCAACTTTATCCCGGCTTGGTTGTTTGGATTGATCTATCTGGGTTATTCTGTTTATGGGATGAAGAATCGCATAGGGAATATCGGGCACGATGCCCATATAGGCGGTGCTATTGCCGGATATCTGGCCACCTTGGTATTTGCCCCTTATTTATTCGAAACCCGGCTTTGGCTAATCGCTTTGATGTCCATACCGATCATAGTTCTGCTGGTACTAAACAAGCTGGGTAAGCTTTAGTCCATCAACTGAGCGATGCGGTTTTCTAGAGCTTGACCGCGAAGGTTCTTGTCTATTATTCTGCCTTCTTCATCTAGTAAAAAGGTAGCCGGAATGCTACGTACATTATACTGTCTGGCGATAGGATCTTGCCAAAATTTTAAATTGGAAACATGGTACCAATCCATTTTGTCGTCTTCTATAGCCTTCAACCAACGAGCCTTCTGCCCATTTTTATCGAGCGAGACACTTATAATATTTAACCCCTTGTCATGGTACTTGTTATATACACGCACTACATTGGGGTTTTCCATACGACACGGGCGACACCAGGAGGCCCAAAAGTCGATGATGGTATATTTGCCCATAGCATCGGTTAACGAAAGCATGTTTCCGTTAGGATCCGGAGCTTGAAAGTCTGGAGCCACTCCACCGACAGAGGCTTTCTTTTTGGCCGCCATGGTCCGTTGTAAATCCCCCACCTCGGGGTTGTCTGCCATTTTTGGACTTAAATTTGCGATAAACGTTTCTACCTGTTGTGGTGACATTTCGTCCTTGCCAAACAGCTCTTTTACCAGCATCAGGCTAAAAAGACTGTTGGGGTTATTCTTAACAAAACTCCTTTTGTATTGTTGCTCCTTTTGCGTCAGCATGGTGTTTTGTTGACGGTATTCATTAATCATGATTCCGTCCTGTTCTAACTGGGCTTGTTTGTACAATTGTCCAACTTCCGCCTTTTGGCGATTGATGCCGGCGATTTCTTGGTTGTAAGTACGATACAACTCATTTTCTTTTCCGCCTAATACGTAAGACGCTCCGATACTGTCCTTGTATATATGGGCGTTCAATTCTTCGTTTTCCACAAAGAAAATGATATTGTTGTTTTTTCCTTCTGCTTTTAATAATCGCAACTCGGCCTGATCTACCTCGGGTAGATTTGCGCTAAAGCGTTCTTTTTGCACTTCGAACGTATCTATTACCTTGGGTTGGTTATTAACCACTTGGTAGAGCATGATACTGGTTCCGTCTGCAAATCCACGAGCTTCCCCCTTGAGGGCTATGCCATTAGCGTCTTTTTCGCCACAAGAAACTAGTAAAACTGTAATAAAAAGGTAAATTATGCGTCTCATCTGTTGTAGGATTGATTGACAAAAATAGCAGGAATTTTTAATTGTGCCCTTGCAGTCACCCTCAAATTAATGTTAATGGAATAGATCGTAAATGTCGCATTGGGCGATTATTCGTAAATTTGCCATGCTATGGGTGGACTAAAGACCAAAATATTCGATCAATCATTTCCGATGAAAATCACCATCAGTTTTCATAAACTGATACAGCAATATCGGGATCGCCTAGAGGACTCCAACGATTTGGTTCGTGTGCGGGCAGAGCAGATTGTAGACTTTATTGAGAAAAACCCTAAGCTAGAAACTGGGCTAAAGAGCGATGCTGAACTGGTCGAGTATCAAGAAGAGGTAGACTATATCTTGGAAGATCTTTTCGCAGGGGTGCTAACCAATAACGAGATCAAGATTGCAACCATCCCCTTCCAGCAGCATATTTTAACGGCTAGCCAACGCTATAAAAACATTATTGATGTCCCTAATGAAGGTTTCGAGTTAGAGCTTTCGAACTTTGACGGAGATCAGTTATTTATCATGGGCTGCAGCATTATATTAAATGCATATTATGGACGCCCAATTGACTTTAAGCGTCCATTCTTTTACGACATTCCAGATAAGAATGGCATTATGCGTCACTATAGAGTAGTGTACAATGGAGACTTTATCGATATCGCTAAAGGGCCCGATGCAAAGGATATTACAGATCAAGACATTGCAGAGTTGCTTGACAACTTCGATAATATTGACTTGTGGAAAGAGAAGTTTCCTCCGGGAAGTTGGGAATTCCGCGGCTTTGTAATCGCAAATATGTACGATGCGACCACCGATATGTCCTTGTCGAACTTTAAAGCGAGTCTTTTAAAAACCGATACCAAGGATAGTGACTTTGCCAAAGGCTTTGAAACGGTGCTTCGTGCCATATTTAACCTTCCAAACATCAAGGTGGGATATACCATTTTTAACCCAGAGGAGAACACATTCGAGCGGCCACCAACTTTGATTGAGGTCAATAGTTATATTTTAAATGGTGTAGAATCAGAGAACTGTAATACAGCACTTTGCGATAATTCACATAAAGAGTTACTTCAGCTGGGTAATTCATATACCATCTCTGATGTTCCTCGATATCATAAAGCCTATCCAAAAAATACTTTGTACCGCAAATTACACGAACAAGGAATTGGTAGTGCCATCATTACTCCGCTTATCAACGACGGAGTGCTGCATGGAGTTATGGAGTTGGTATCAGAAAACCCTAGAGATCTGCATTCCATCAATGCAAACAAGCTCGAAGATGTCTTACCGTTTTTAGTCGATTCGGTAGCACGATCGAGTGAGAAGACAGAGAACGATTTGGAGTTATTGATCCAAAACGAGTGTACTTCGATCCACCCGAGTGTGCATTGGAAGTTTAAAGAAGAGGCTAAGCGTGTCTATAAGTCGGGATTAAATGGAATAGAGGCGACCTTTAGAGAAATCGTATTCCCAGATGTTTATCATCTCTATGGACAAATAGACATCAAGGGATCATCTATGGCACGTAACGAGGCTGTTCAAGCAGATTTAGGGCTACAATTAGGAGCTGTAAAGAAAATCATGAGCGAGATCCATAAGCGGCAGCCCATGACCATTTACGAGCAATTGTTATTCCGCATAGATACTTATCTGGAGGAAATGGATCAGCATATGCAAGTGGATAGCGAATGGCAGGTGCTTAACTTTTTAAGAACAGAAGTGATTCCGCTCTTCGACTTTGTTAGAAAGAAGGATCGTGACATGGACAAGCTTATCGATAAGTATTTCGATCAGTTAGACCAAGACAAAGGCTTTATGTACCGTCATCGCAAGGCTTATGACGATTCTGTGATGCAGATCAACAAGGCCATGGCTAACTTGTTGGACGCCAAACAAGAGGAAGCACAGCAGATGTACCCACATTATTACGAGCGCTTTAAAACGGATGGGGTAGAGCACAATTTGTACATAGGCGAAACCATCACTAAGGACGATAGCTTTAACGAAATTTACCTGTATAACCTGCGATTGTGGCAATTGCAAGCGATGTGGGAAATGGAGAATAGATATTATCAGTTAAAAGAAGATCTACCATTGCCTTTGGATGTTTCTTCGTTGGTGCTCGTGTTTAATAGCTCGCTCGCCTTGCGTTTTAGAATGGACGAAAAGCGTTTCGATGTGGATGGGACCTACAATGCCCGCTACGAAGTGGTTAAAAAACGAGTGGACAAAGCCAAGATAAAAGGTACCGATGAGCGCATTACCCAGCCAGGTAAAATGACCATTGTTTACTCACAGCGCATCGATGAGGTAGAATATCTAAAGTATGTGAGGTTTTTACAAGCCAAGCATATGTTAGGCGAGGAGGTGGAAATTCTAAACTTAGAAGACTTGCAAGGAGTGACAGGTCTCAAGGCCATCCGTGTAAATATCCTTTACCAAACAGGCAAGGGCAATAAAGGGTATTATACTTACGAAGATTTGATGGACACTATCAGGGATTAGCGCTCTACAGTTCCCCACATCCAAAAAGACACAGAAAAGGCGATCACAGAAATGATGATTCCTGCCATAAAAATGCTATAGGTTAATCGCAAAATTTTGTACTTGCGGTTTAACACCAGGCCAAGAAAATACAAGTCTTTTGTTAATGAGGAATAGATGTATTCCTTATCGCGCAAAAGTTCATTCATCGCCCATTGATACTGCTCTAGGCTCATGTGGTGAAAATTTCCGAAGAACAATAAATTGACTTTCTTTTGCTCGACATCTTCTTTGGTAAATCTACCTGAGGTTACATTGGGCCTCGTGGCCAAAATGGACAGTATAATAGAGATGACAGTAAAAAACAAAAAGATAACCGTCGGACCAATGAGGTAATGATTGGATGGGTTATCCAGTTTGGGAATTAAATTGGATAAGGCGATAGAAATGATAATGGCGTTTACCGACAGCAAAATATTCGCTTTAGTGTCGGCGATGTCGCTCAATTTGATGTGGTTACGCAGGGTGACTCTAAAGACACTTTGGATGGCCTTGTCGGGATCCTGAACCTTCAATTGCTTTTTCTCTTCCCGCTTTTTACTCTTTTTTATCTGATCGATGGCAGCAGCTTCTTTCTTCATGTTCTCGATATTCTTTCGTTTCCCTTCTTCCCAGTTTTGTTGGGCATATTCGGTTTGGAAATGGTGCTTGTTTTCTAACAAATCGATGTTCCCTGCCAACCATGTGCGCTTATTCATGTCTTTGATGCCCTGCATCCGCAGCTCTAAACGCAGAAATTCGCTGGCCTCCTGAAAATATTCTTTTGCAAAATGAGAAGCGTCGGCATCCCTCAAGATACGTTGCATTTGGGTGGTAGGCGAGGCATCCATCTTGGTCGCCAAAATATTTTCTTGTATGGTAGAAATACGTTCAGCATCGAGGCTCTGCTCGCTTAAAAATTCCTTAGCCATCGAGGCACTTCTGGCCTCATGCCCTTCACAGCCATGGATGTACCCAACATCGTGTAATAACGCAGAAAGTAATACGATTTCACGATCTTTGTCACTAAGTTTGGAATGTTCAGCTATTTCTTTTGTACTTTTAAAAACACGGCTAGTATGTGTCAAATTGTGATACAAGCAATTGCCGGGTAATTGTTCGGAAAGTAAATCCTGAACGTACTGTTTGGTTTTATCGATTAATGCCGTCATAAGAAGAAGCAAATTACTAATTTTTACGTTAGCCCGAGTAAATGAATAAAGTTTACATGGCCGCCATGGGCCTGCTGCTTATCCTACTATCTGCCTGCGCCAGTTATAAGACGCAGTATGCCCAATCGCCTGGGGCATTAATCAAGCCCATCCCAGCCAAGGATGGAACAGAGGTTTTTTACCTGTTAGGAGATGCTGGTAATGCGGGCTCTCCAAAGGGCAACCTGGTACTCAATGCCTTTAGAGATCTTACAAGAGATCAAAACACCAAGGATGCTCATTTGGTTTTTTTAGGAGATAATGTTTACGACAAAGGTATGGGAGGCGAAGAAGGTTCTGCCTTACGCGCAGATGCGCAGCGAAGACTACAAGCACAGACCGATGTTAAAGCGTTTTTTGATGGCGACATCCTTTTCATTCCTGGCAATCATGACTGGTATTCGGGCCTTCCTGCATTAAAAGTGCAGGAAAAATTTGTAGAAGAGCGCGTTGGTAAGGATGCCTTTAAGCCTGAAGATGGCTGCCCCATAGAACGAATCGAAATAAGCGACCAAGTGGTCCTGTTAGTAATAGATACCCAATGGTATTTGGCACGCTGGGATAAGCATCCCACCATCAATGACGAATGTGAGATCAAAACACGCGGCGAATTTATCGATGAATTGGAGGGCGAGTTAAAAAAACATAACGAGAAAACGGTATTAGTGGCCATGCATCATCCGGCCTATACTTATGGCCCACACAATGCAGGATTTAGTGCAGATAAGCATTTGTTCCCGATGCAAAATAAAATACCATTACCAGGCCTAGCATCTATCGCACTGCAACTTAGAGCTTCTGGAGGGGTTTCTCCTCAAGACAGGAATAGTAGTCGTTACGAAGAATTGATGGACCGCTTGACGACCCTAGTACAAGGTACCGATCGGGTCATTCTAATTTCTGGTCATGAACACTCTTTGCAGTATATAGAGGATGACAAGGTGAAACAGATAGTATCTGGTTCGGCCTCTAAAAGATCTGCTGTGAAGTTGGGAACTCATGCAAAATTTTCTCATGGAGATTTGGGCTTTGCAAAACTTATGGTACATGCAGATGGCAGCTCCGAGGTAGAATATTATGGTTTAGACGATGATGGGAAGGCCAAATTATTATTCCAAACTGAAGTGCATCAAAAATCCCAGGAATATCCAACAGCCCAATTAGAAGATCGTTTTGATGCAGAAAGTAAAGCCACGATTTACGAGCCTTCTGCTATTGATAAGAGTAGTACCTATACATGGTTTTGGGGCGATCATTACCGTTATGTCTATGGCACCCAGATAAGTATTCCCGTAGTAACAATAGATACACTTATGGGTGGAATGCGCATCGAAAGAAGGGGAGGAGGACATCAAACGCGCTCGCTGCGGCTCACTGACCCATCTGGCAGAAACTTTGCACTAAGAGGCATTAAAAAAAGCGCTACGCGCTATTTACAAAGTGTTTTGTTTACCAACACCTACGTAGAAAAAGATTTCGAGAATACCCTTACCGAAGAGTTGGTCCTAGATTTTTATACGGCTAGTCATCCGTTTGCATCGTTTGTAGTAGGACCTATGGCAGACGCCGTAGGCGTTTATCATACCAACCCAATGTTGTTCTACATGCCCAAGCATAAAGCATTAGGAAAGTACAATTACGATTTTGGCGACGAGTTGTATATCATGGAAGAACGCCCAGATGATGGATTTTTAAATGTGGCGTCTTTTGGAAATCCAGACGATATAGAAAGCACCTCGGATATGCGAAAGCATTTGCGAAAGGACGAAAAGTACCAAGTAGATGAAGCTGCTTTTATTCGTGCTCGCTTGTTCGACATGCTCCTTGGAGATTGGGACCGTCATCAGGACCAGTGGCGCTGGTCTCGATTTAATCATAGCAAGGACTCGGTAACATTTAGACCAATCCCTCGCGACCGGGATCAAGTATTTTCCAACTACGATGGCTCGCTTTTGGATTTACTCCGTTTATTGGCTCCGTCTACACAGCAGTTGCAGACTTTCAATCCTAAAATCAAGGACATTAAATGGCTCAATGCTGCTGGGATTAAACTGGATCGGTCTTTTATACAGCAGGCAGGACGAGAACAATGGTTGGAACAAGCCAGAATTCTTCAAGAAGGTTTAACCGACGCGGTAATCGACCAAGCATTCGAGGCCTTACCTAAGGAAGTTCAAGACCAGACGGCTCAAAACATTAAAGAGATTCTTAAATCTAGGCGTGATGCCGTAGTTGATTTAGCAGAACGCTATTATGAGTATGTTTCGCGTTTGGTTATTATTACGGGTACCGACAAGGATGATCATTTCGAGATTACTCGGGGAGAAGGCCAGACAACCATTACCGTCCATAGAATAAAAAGCGACGGCTTAAGTCCTGCATATAAAACGAGAATCATCGACAGTGATGATACCGACGAGGTTTGGATTTATGGTTTGGATGATGACGATCATTTTATCGTTAAGGGAACTGGTAAAAAGCCTGTATTTCTGCGGATTATCGGAGGACAGAACAATGATGTTTACAATTTCGAAAATGGCCAAAAGGTAAAGGTGTACGACCACAGGTCTAAACCCAATACAGTAGAACATGCCAGAGGCGCTAAAGTGCGTCTAACGGATAATTATCAGATGAACACCTACGATTATCAAAAGCAAATCACCAGATCCAACAACATTATACCCTCCATTGGAGCAAATCCAGACGACGGGCTTCGATTGGGTGTTACTGATGTTTATACGATCAAAGGGTTTAAGGCAAATCCTTATTACCAAAAACACACATTTGGTTTGCAGTATTATTTTTCGACCAATGGATACGATTTTAAGTATCAGGGAGACTTTGCAAATGTCTTTGGTAATTGGAATCTGGTGTTAGACGCACGAATGACATCAGAGAATTATGCCCGGAACTTCTTTGGTTACGGAAATCAAACAGAGTGGGACCGCGAAGAAGAGGTTTTGGATTATCACCGCGTCCGAACCGGGACTTTTTCTGGTCGAGTAGGAGCTATTCGCAATGGTGAGTACGGCAGTAAACTTGGGTTTTCTGCAGGGATGGGTGCCATCTCTGTAGAGGATACCCCAGATCGATTTATCACAGAGTTCTTCGCAGATCAACCAGAAGTGTTCGATACCGCGACATTGGCCGATGTGAGTTTTTACTATTATTTTAAAAATTTTGATATCGAAAGCAATCCAACCCGCGGGATGAATTTCCAATTTCGGGCAGGCGTGCAAGCCAATATTGACGACTTCAACCAGACTTATTCCTATTTTCAGCCCGAAATTATCTTTTATAATCCATTGAGTAGAGATAAGAAATGGGTCTTAAAGACGATGGCGGAAGGCCAGTTTAACATAGGCAACGGCTATCAGTTTTATCAGGCCGCGACGCTTGGAGGCAATACAGGGCTAAGAGGATATAGAACAGAGCGATTCTCGGGCGATTCGGCATTGGCTTTTGGAGGTGATTTGCGCTATAGCTTCGACCAAATGAAGACGAGTATACTGCCGCTTCAGTTTGGATTATACGGAGGCTACGATATAGGGCGTGTTTGGTATTCTGGAGAAAATTCTTCTATATGGCATGACAACTTAGGTGGAGGTGTTTTTTTCAATGCGGTTAATTCGGTCTTTGGCGATTTAGGGGTCTTTGTTGGAGACGAAGGCGCTCGGGTCTCATTTGGCTTTGGCGTGGGCTTTTAGCAAATCTAGATCTACCCAATAAAGATTTCTTCCTTTTCCACCACTGCGTTCATCGGCAATTATCACCTGTTTGGGCCCTACAAAACTGATGCTTTCTTTTTGGGTTCGATGCGCCAATTTGTATTTGGTGATAGTCCCGCTTAATATGTCTTCGGGTGCAAAATCGGTAATGGTCCAAACTTTGTTATAGGACAGCAAAGCGATGGTTGTTTTATCTTCGGAAATGGCTGCGCCGGTAATCTGACAATCGCGGCGATCCTCGCAAACATTTATGGTCCCTATTTTTATAGCGATTTGATTTCCGGCTTTGGCTTCTAATCGATAAAGGGTGGAGCGTCCATCAAAATTTTTTGCTCGATTTCTGCTAAAGAGATAGAAATAACCCTCTAGATAAAAGAAGGCTTCTATATCGTAGCTTTTCTTTTTGCTCTTTGGAGGAAATTTTTTTTGATCTTCTAAGGAAAAATTTAAAACCCAAGGTGCCATGGCTTTGCATACATCCTTTGGTGGCAATTCGATAGCATAGATCTTCAAATCCTTCCGCTTACTTCTATTGTTTCCAAAATCTCCAATAAAGAGTTGTCTATCGGGTCCCATACTTAGGTCCTCCCAATCGGTATTCGTCGCACCCTTAACATCTATGATGCATTTAACGTCTTTAGATATAGTATCGTAGCCAAAAACCTGGGATGTATTGCCCGAATCGTTTACCATCCATATTAGGCCGCTCATTTGGTCGTATTCGATCCCGCTCACCTCCTTCATCACCTTGGGTAGGCGCAGTTCGTTGTAGGCTGGTTTTTTGCCTTGTCCGCAACTAGAAAGTGGTATTACAAGGAGTAGAGCAAGTAGAAGGATGTAAGTGAATTTGTGCATGCAGAAAAGCTTCAGCAGGCAATATCGTAAAATTTAAAATTCCAAGACTTTTAGACTTGGAAATATTGTACTTTTGACCCGAAATTTACCCCATGTCAGAATTACTACAAATTGCCATAGAAGCAGCCTTAGCTGGAGGACGAGAGATCATGAGTATTTATGCCACAGATTTTGAAGTCGATTATAAAGGTGACGATTCACCATTGACACAGGCTGATGAGAACGCCAACGCAGTGATCAATCAATTTTTGATCCCAACAGGCATCCCGATTATTTCCGAAGAAAACAAACAGACGGATTATAGGGTTCGTAAAAATTGGAATCGTTGCTGGATCGTTGATCCATTGGATGGTACCAAAGAGTTTGTGAAGCGCAATGGTGAGTTTACAGTTAATATTGCTTTGGTAGAGGATGGAAACCCTATTATGGGCGTTATTTATGTGCCGGTAAGTGGAGAGTTATATTATAACGATAGTAAGGCGGACGAGGCTTATAAGTTAATCGTAGGCGAAGAAGTAATGGATTTGGACAAAGCCACTTTGATGGTGCCGAAGCCAAAAGCCAATCCTATTAAAATTGTTGGAAGCCGCTCGCATTTAAACGATGCAACCAAGGACTTTATGAACTCCTTGGATGTGCCAACAGAAATTGTTTCTAAAGGGAGCTCGCTTAAGTTTTGTTTGGTGGCAGAAGGGGAGGCGCAAGTCTATCCTCGTTTTGCTCCTACGATGGAATGGGATACAGCTGCAGGACAGGCCATTTGTCAAGCGGTTGGCTTACAAGTCATCAATCAGGACACAGGGAAGCGACTAGAGTACAACAAGGAAAACTTGTTGAACCCTTATTTTTTGGTAAAAGCATAACATGACCACCTACCGCAAGGAATCACATATTAGGAGCTTGCTCAAGGGGATTTCCTGGAGGGTTCTTGCTACCACCGATACCGTTTTGGTAGTGTTGTTGGTTACTTGTTTATCGGGGGTATGTAGTATAGAGGATGCACTGGCAATAGGAACCGCCGAGTTTCTTATTAAGTTTGCAGTGTACTATGTACACGAACGTATTTGGCAGTCCGCACGCTCCAAAAAGGGGATGAGCACCCGCCAGACCCTGTATAAAACTATATCATGGAGAATCATCGCTACAACGATGACTTTCCTAATATCCGGAGTTGTTTTAGATAAATTTGATGAAGTAGCTTTATACATCGCGTTGACCGAGCTATTTACTAAATTTGTGTTGTATTATCTTCACGAACGATTGTGGTTGAAGATTCCATTAGGAAGAATACGCAATTATGTTTTTAAAAAATTCCTGAGTCGATAATGGAAAAAAACATTGTAACACATCAGTTTAATGTTACTAAGAAAGATAGGCAGGCCCTAAATATGCATGGCTCCTTTCTTATATGGTTTACTGGTCTGTCAGGATCAGGCAAGTCTACCTTAGCCAACGCTGTAGAGCAGCGATTAAACGAACAAGGAATACATACGTATACCTTAGACGGGGATAATGTCCGCGGGGGTTTAAACAACAATCTTAGTTTTTCGCCAGAAGATCGGAAGGAGAATATCCGGCGCATCGCTGAAGTGGCCAATTTAATGGTGGATGCTGGCCTAGTGGTATTGGCGGCTTTTGTTTCTCCTTATCAAAAAGACCGAGAAATGATACGAGCTATTGTAGGCGAGGATCACTTTCATCAGATACATGTAAACACGCCGATTGAGGTATGCGAAGCACGAGACGTTAAAGGTCTATATGCCAAAGCGCGCTCCGGAGAAATACTAGATTTTACCGGTGTGAATGCTCCTTACGAGGCCCCATTGGCACCAGATTTGGCGGTAGACACCAGCCAGATGGATATAAACGAAGCAGCTTCCCAAGTGATGGGATCTATAGAATCAAAATTGAAGCAAGAAAATGAGTAAGTATTATTTAAATTACTTGGACGAATTGGAGTCTGAGGCCATCTTTATTCTGCGCGAAGTATGGGCGCAGTTCGAAAATCCGGTTATTCTCTTTTCGGGAGGAAAGGACTCCATCCTGGTGACGCATTTGGCTAAGAAGGCTTTTTATCCATCGAAAGTGCCATTTCCATTAATGCATGTCGATACAGGACATAATTTTCCAGAAACCATCCAATTTAGAGATGATTTGATAAAGGAACTAGGTGCCCAGTTAATTGTGGGGTCCGTCCAAGAATCGATCGACAAGGGAAGAGTGGCAGAAGAGAAAGGCAAAAGTGCTACTCGTAATGCCTTGCAGATTACGACCTTACTGGATGCCATAGAGGAAAATAATATAGATTGCGCCATTGGTGGGGGACGCCGAGACGAAGAAAAGGCAAGGGCCAAGGAACGTTTTTTCTCTCATCGTGATGACTTTGGGCAATGGGACCCAAAAAATCAACGTCCAGAATTATGGAACATTTTAAATGGTAAACATTTCGAAGGCGAACATTTTCGAGCTTTCCCAATTAGTAATTGGACAGAAATGGATGTTTGGAACTACATCTTGCGAGAGAATATAAGCATCCCTTCATTGTATTTTGCCCACGACCGACAAGTTGTTTGGCGTAGCAATAGTTGGATACCCGTTTCGGATCATCTAATCATGGAGGAACAAGAGGAAGTACACAACAAAAAAATTCGATTTAGAACATTGGGTGATATCACTATTACCGGTGGAATCGAATCTGACGCTGATACCCTAGAGAAAATCGTACAGGAAGTGTCGGCAATGAAACAGACAGAAAGAGGGAACAGAAGTGACGACAAGCGAAGTGAAACCGCGATGGAAGATCGTAAACGCCAAGGGTATTTTTAATCTACAGAAGATGAGCACACAGATAGACAACAATCAGTTATTAAGATTTACCACTGCAGGTAGTGTAGATGACGGTAAAAGTACCCTAATCGGTCGCCTCCTATACGATTCTAAGGCCATTTTTGAGGATCAGTTAGAGGCTGTAGAGAACACTAGTAAGCGAAAGGGACACGAAGGGGTAGACCTTGCTTTGTTTACCGATGGTTTAAAAGACGAGCGAGAACAAGGCATTACCATAGACGTAGCTTACCGCTATTTCACCACCCCTAAACGTAAATTTATTATTGCGGACACGCCGGGGCATATTCAGTACACCCGTAATATGGTTACTGGGGCTTCTACGGCCAATGCTGCATTAATTCTAATCGATGCGCGTAATGGCGTAATTGAACAGACCAAGCGTCATGCCTTTATCGCTTCATTACTTCAAATTCCGCACATAATTGTTTGTGTCAACAAGATGGACTTGGTGGACTATAAAGAAGAAGTTTACGAAAACATTATTTCGCAATTCGAAGAATTCTCGTCCAAACTATACGTTAAAGACATCCGATTTTTACCGATTAGTGCACTTGTTGGTGACAATGTGGTCAATCGATCCGAGAATATGGAGTGGTTCCAAGGCGCGCCTTTGTTGCACACCTTAGAGCACATGCACATCAGTAGTGACATCAACAAAATAGATGCGCGTTTCCCAGTACAAACAGTGCTTCGCCCGCAAAGCGAAGGATTTATCGATTACCGTGGCTATGCCGGTCGTGTAGCTAGTGGTATTTTACGCCCTGGTGATGATATCACTGTATTACCGTCTGGTTTTACTTCGGTAATCAAAACCATCGATGTAGAAGATGGTGCGTTGGAAGAAGCATATGCGCCAATGTCTGTTTCAATCACTTTAGAAGACGATATTGACATCAGTCGAGGCGATATGATTGTAAAGACCAACAACCAGCCAGAACCCGTTCAGGAGTTCGGAGCCATGTTGTGTTGGTTAAACAATGCGCCGGCACGTCCACGTGCTAAATACACAATTCTTCATACCGCTAACGAGCAGAAGGCGATGATTAAGGATGTGCTATATAAAATTGATATTGATAGCTACAACCGTGACGAAGAGAGCAAAGACTTGAATATGAACGATATTGCTCGGGTACGGATCCGCACAACCAGACCACTGATGATCGATGAGTACAGAGATAACAGAATTACAGGTAGTTTTGTGCTAATCGATGACGCCACGCATGAGACGGTAGCAGCTGGGATGATACTTTAAAATGATATTATTCAAAGGGAAAATAGCATCCTGGTATCGGTTAAGATTGAAGTTTAAACCTCTAACCACTTCGGAGAATATCTACATAGCCAAGCATTCCGTTATTGCCGAAAGAACTCAAATAGGTAGAGGAACACGGATTAATGGCAAAATAATAATCAAGGGAAGAGGAGATTGCATAATAGGCAATTACTGCGCACTAGGCGGAGGAATTCGAATCATTACAAGTAATCATGATACCGAAGAGCCTGTATTACAGTACGCTCTTTTGAAACGCATGGGCATTGACCTTACAGCAAAGGGCAGTAAGGACGTTTTGTTAGGCAATAATGTCTGGATCGGAGACGGGGCCATTATTTTGCCGGGTGTTACAATTGGTTCGCACTCCATCATAGCGGCTGGAGCGATTGTGACGAAAGACGTACCAGAATTTGCCATTGTTGGGGGAAATCCAGCTAAACTTATTAGGTATCGATTAAAAGAGTCAGATCAGAAAACATTAAAGAGTATAGATTGGGAGTTGTGGCCAGAACATAAAATTATTAGTTGGTTGCACAAAAAGAATAAATAACTTTATTGTTTTAATCCGTTGCGAAAACTTTTTGACATAATTCAAAGAGCAGACATTCGTTCTGCTTCTATCGGCAGTCTGCTACTAAAGTTTGCGACGGCCGCATTAGGAGTCTTAAACGCAGTGCTCCTCGCCAGGATGATGAGCATGGAGGGCTTGGGTTACTACGTTCTGGTTTATTCCACCATGATTTTATTGCTGGTTCCTGTTAATATGGGAATACCAAATCTTATCACAAGATACATGTCCAAATACATGGTTCATGATCAATGGAAGGAGATAAAGGGGCTAATGATAAAGACCAATGTTTTTGTTCTGGTCATGGTCCTGGTGCTATTGTTTTTGGCCTTTGTGTCCTATTTTCTTTGGTGGAGCCGGTATGATGCCGAGTTGGTTGATAGTTTTATCATTGGCTTTGGCTTAATTCCCGTAATAGGCTTTGGTTCTCTATGGGCCTCTGCCTTAAGAGGGATGAAACTGGTAGTCCTTGCCAACATTTCTGATCAGTTTTTAAGAACGTTCTTATTTAGCATTCTAATCGTGGCATGCTTGATCACGAAGGTCGAGATGTCTCCGCTGGTAGCCGTTAGCATACAGCTGATCGCTTCTGCCATGTCTGCAATGGTCGCTTTGTTATTAGTAGTCAGAAAATTGCTTCCAGAACTGAAAGGGCTAAGGCCAATCTACTGCACCAAGGAGTGGATCAAACAAACCATTCCATTCTCGATTAATGGCGGGGTTCAGACCATTCGAAGTAGGATGGTAAACTACATATTGATCGGGTTTGGCTCCGTAGAATCGGTAGCCCTGTACGAGGTCGCAACCAAAGGTTCTATTTTGGTATCTTTTACACTGGATGCCATGGCGAGCGCCATTTCATCATTTGTTTCGTCCTATTACGAAAAAGGCAATATGCAAGTGTTGCAAAAGATATTAAGAAAGGCAGGTCGCGTTGTTTTTCTGTTTTCGGCCCCAGTAGCAACCCTATTTATCCTAGGAGGAGAGGGCTTAATTGCATTGATCTTTGGACCGGAGTATACAGGAGCTTATATTCCCTTGGCCATCATGTGTGTAGGGCAATTGATCTCTGCCTTGGTTGGTTTGGTAGGGCTATTGTTGAACATGACCGGAGGACAAGCCGTTTTTTCAAGAAACAACGTGATCATGATGGTGCTCCAATTGGTATTGAGCATTCCAATGGTAATTTGGTTTGATGTTGTGGGTGCTGCCATCGTTAGTGCCTTGCTGGTGATCGTGCAAAACCTCACTTTGCTGCATTATGTAAAGAAACATTTAAAACTAAATACCGCCATTATAAATTTTTAGAACATTAGAAACAGGCAGTGCTAACTTTAGCCCGGACTCTTAAAAGACATGGAAATAGAAAGTAAAAATCCCAATTTATTCGTTCTTGGTGCGCCAAAATGTGGCACCACTTCCATTGTACATTATTTGCAGCAGCATCCGAATGTTTTTACATCTAATCCAAAGGAACCTCATTACTTCAATCTGGACAGTGGACATCGGTATTATTTCGAAGAGTCTAAATACCTGAAATTATTCGATTCAGCCGAACCTACCCACAAGTACCGGCTGGAAGGCTCTGTTTGGTATTTGTATTCCAAAGAAGCTGTGGATCATATTTTGGCTTTCGATCCGAATGCTAAATTCATCGTAGCATTAAGAGACCCTATCAGTATGTTCTTCTCTTTGTTCACAGAGTTAAAATACGGTGGAGCAGAACACTTAGACACTCCGATAGAGGGATGGAATGCCCAAGAGCCCAGAGCACTTGGTAAACAGTTGGGCAAGGGCGTTTCGGATCCTAAGCATTTGCAATATGGAAAGGTATGTAAGCTGGGAGAACAGTGCAGCCGATTGCTCAGCAAAGTAAATCGGTCTAATGTCCTTTTTGTCTTCTTGGAGGACCTGGCCAAAGATCCGGATAAGACCTATTTGGAAATTCAGTCTTTCCTCGAATTAGATGGCATTTCGCTGGATTCGTACGAGGTGGTGAATGCCAAGAAGGCGCGAAGATCCAAGCGCTTGTCGAATGTGCTGATAGGTGCAACCTATTTAAAGCGCCGCTTAGGACTTAATAAAGGCCTAGGGCTGGCTAATTGGATCAACAAGAAAAACGTAACCCAAAAGGTGGATAATTGGAGCGAAGATCGCGAGCAACTTACACCGGAGTTAAAAAGGTATTTTAAGGAAGATGTGCACTTGCTTGAGCAGGTCTTAAACAGAAATCTATCGCATTGGTTGAGTTAATTTCCATAGTCGTACCCCTTTACAACAAAGAAGGCCATATTGGTAAAACTTTGGATTCCATCTTGGATCAGACCTATAAAGAGTTTGAGGTTTTGGTTGTCGACGATGGTTCTACGGATGCATCTGCCGATGTAGTCCGATCTTATACCGATCATCGAATCCAGCTGATCCAAACATCAAACCAGGGCGTAAGTTCAGCACGAAATAAAGGCATCGAAGCGGCAAGAGGACATTGGGTTGCCTTTTTGGATGCAGACGATTGGTGGGATATTAGCTTCTTATCGGTTATGAAATGCGCCATAGAGAATTATCCTGAAAATAAAATATTTGCTAGTGGGAGATCCCGTGTGTTTAAAGACCAAACCGAACGTTACGCACACAAACTACTTCCTGCGGTTGGAGAGAGTTGCATATTGAATTATTTTCAAGTAATTGCTACAGATTTACCTTTGATAAACTCGTCAAATGCATGCATGGATAAGGCTCTGCTTATTGAGCATAATGGATTTAATCCTGGGCAAAGAAAGCACGAGGATCACGACCTTTGGATGAGAATTTGCACAAATAATGCCGTTGTATTTGTGAATCGGAATCTTTCGTTTTACAATAAAATTCAGGAAAATAGTGCTGCAGCCCAGCCTTATCGCTTCGAAGATTTTAATGGCTATCTCGACACCATGACCCTGGTATATCAGAAACTTGATAAGACAGAGCAAGCTTGGATGCGTAAATACGCCTTTAATTTTTTGTTGCACAAATGGCTCAAGAACAAAGCCTCTTATACTTCCGAGCAATTGGCTATTTTATATGGAAAAAGTAAAGCACTTTTGTCTGCTAACGGGAAAAGATTACTGTGGTTTGTCTATCGTTTACCTTTGGAGCAGTTTTATTATTCCCTTAAAAAATTCCGATGATGTCAGAAGGTCAACAAAAGGTCAACTTATTTGTTGTTGGGGCCATGAAGGCCGGTACAACATCATTTGTAGATTGGTTAAAAACTCATCCTCAGATTTACATTCCACCTATAAAGGAACCCAATTATTTTGTAGAAGAGATCTCAAAGCAACTTTATCAACCTTCACGGTTTTTTGATTTAGCTGGTTATTTTAAAAAAGATTTCCCAACCGAGCTTCATATAGCAAACCTTAGTAGTTCTGAACAATACAGAAAACTGTATTCTTTGGCTGAAAGGCAAAAATACCGGGTAGATGCCAGCACAATGTACCTGCATGCTCCAGGGACTGCCTCGCGTATAGCCGATTATAACCAACAGGCAAGGATCCTAATCCTTTTACGAGACCCCTACAAAAGGATGTATTCGCATTATAAAATGCTTGTCGGGCTGAGTCGCGAAACCAGAACTTTCCAGCACGTTGTTCAAGAGGAGGTTGCAGCCTATCATGCAGGGAATTTACCATGGGATTCCCTGCTTAACATGTCTTGTTACAAGAGCACCATAGCATTGTACAAGCAAAATTTTAGCCAAGTTATGGTTATAAACTTGAAGCAGCTGATAAATAACCGACCTGATATGGGCATACGTCTGCAAGCGTTTCTTGGGTTGGATTCCCCTATGGAGGGAACCTTGCCGCATGACAACCAAAGCCGGTTACCCATTAGCGGTAAATTTTTTTACTATCTTAATCGCATGGGGGTAAAGGATTTATTTTCACTGCTATTTTCATCGCGCTTTAAGCGGGCCTTGTATAGAATACTGAGTAAGGAACCAACAGCGACTCCGGAATTATCTTCGGAACTGAGATTGGAGTTGGAGGCAATTTTTAAATTGGAATCGCCGGGTGAGTCTTCTTGATTTTTCCATATGCTTGATCGTTGCCATTGCAGGCTATAATTTGAAGTTGTTGTTCAAATCCTTCAACCGTTCGGATAGACAGCTATTGGATTTATTATGGACTTATCATTTAATGGTAGCCATAGCATTTCACTTTTACATTGAAAATTTCGGTGGCGACGCGATAAATTATTGGGGCTTCCCAAAACAGATGACCTTCGATCAGATTATTTCATACCTTGGCGACAGAACCGCTTCTGCAACAGTGTTTCTGATTAATTATTTGCCATCTAATTTGCTAGAGCTTCAGTTTATTACCGGCAATTTACTTTATGCATTATTCGGTTACTTAGGTTTTATCTATCTGTTGTTAATCCTCAAGGAACAACATCCGGATCTTCGATCGATAAAGTCTGTCAAAATAGTGGGCCTAGTTGTTTTTCCACTTTTCTTGTTTCTCCCAAATTTTCACTTTTGGTCTGGAGGGATCGGAAAGGACACCCTATTGTTCACCGCTATTCTCGGATTCATTTGGGGTATGCGCAATAGTAAGCTACGTTGGAAAACCTTAATTTGGACTTCTATCCTGGCATTGGCGGTAAGACCGCACATCTTATTATTCTTGTTGGCATCTTTTGGGGCGGGCTTTTTACTCGATCGCCGGATGAAAGTTTACCAAAAGGTGTTTGTTTTGGCAATATTCGCTGTTGGATTTGCGGCTATTTTTGGATACGTAATGAGTTTTATTCAATTGGAAAGCCTGGAGTCCGAAGCAATTACAGAATATGCTAATACACGGTCTAGTAATCTGAACAACGATCAGTCTTCTTCTGGAGTAGATATTTCTGGTTATCCTTTGTTATTAAAAGTATTTACGTTTTTATTTCGGCCTTTGTTCTTTGATATCAATGGAATTCTGGCAATAGTGGCGTCCTTCGAAAATTTGTTCTTATTACTATTTAGTATAAAAGTACTAATGTCCAAGCCTTTAAAGCATATCCGAAAAGGTGATTTTTGGATCAAGGGGGTTGTAGTGTTCTTTTTATTGAGCGGAGCTGCATTTAGTCTCATCCTTGGTAATCTGGGAATTATGCTTAGGCAGAAGAATATGATCATACCTTGTCTTTTTGTTATAGGGTTCTACATATTGATGAAACATGCTAAATTTAAATCGCTAAGCAATGAAGGTGCTGCAAGTCATCAATAGTCTAGACCCAGGAGGAGCAGAGAAACTTTTGGTTCAGTTGATACCTCTCTTGCAACAGGAGGGATTAGAGGTTGATCTGCTGTTGCTAGGCAATGGCGAACATAAATTTTTAAAACTGCTAGAAGACCAACCTCATGGTAAGATTATGAAGAACGGATCCATGAGTGCTTATAATCCGTTGCATATTCTTCGTTTACGTCGTTTGTTCAAAGTGTATGACCTAGTGCATGTTCATCTCTTTCCTGCTCTATACTGGTGTGCATTCGCACACATAATAAGAGCCAATCCTCCAAAAATGGTATTCACGGAGCATAATTCTACCAATCGCAGGCGCCACCACTGGCTTTTAAGACATATCGATAGAATTGCATATGCGCGGTTTGATAAGGTTGTTACAATTTCTGATGACGTAGATACAAACCTAAAAAACCATTTATCAGGCTTTAGCGAGGATAGATTTTTTATGATTAACAATGGAGTAGATCTAAATACAATTCAAAATGCCAAATGTAAAGAACGAGCATCCCTGGGGCTTTCCGATGCTGATTCAGTTCTGCTTCAAGTATCTAGTTTTACAAGTCAAAAAGACCAGGCCTGCCTTATCCGAGCCTTAGGAAAGATGAACACAAAAGCCCAATTACTGCTGGTTGGAGAAGGGCCTAGCATGTTGAATTGCAGACGGCTGGCGGAAGAATTAGAACTTGAAAACAGGGTACACTTTTTGGGGTTACGCATGGACGTCCCTGCTTTGTTAAAAACAGCAGATGTGGTAGTCTTATCCTCTAACTTTGAAGGACTGTCATTAGCCAGTATCGAAGGGTTGGCCTCTGGAGCTCCCTTTGTCGCATCCAGGGCTCCGGGTTTAACCGAGGTCGTTGAAGGCGCAGGCGTACTTTTCGAAACTGGTAATTATCGTATGTTGGCCTCAGAGATTGATCGCTTATTAAGAGATACAAGTCATAGAGATAATGTTGTAGCCAGCTGTTTGGCTCGTGCAAAGGAATATGATATCCAAAAAATGAAAGCGCAGCATTTAAACTTATACGCTAGTTTATGTCCCTGAAAAAGCTTGTAAGAATCACCACCGTACCCATTTCCTTGGAAAAACTTCTGGAAGGGCAATTAACCTATATGTCCAAATATTTCGAGGTTGTTGCCATGAGCTCTGATCCTGAGCGGTTGGCTGAATATGGAAAGAAAAATGGGGTTAGGGTACAGGCAATTGGGCTTACCAGACGGATTACACCAATAAAAGACATACAGGCCATTTATAGCTTGTATAGATTTTTAAGAAAGGAACGGCCGGTTATCGTTCATACCCACACTCCAAAAGCGGGCATGGTTGGAATGATAGCCGCTCGTTTGGCTGGTGTGCCAAACAGGTTGCATACGGTTGCAGGACTTCCGGTGATGGAGGCAAAAGGGTTAAAACGGCTATTGCTAGGGTGGGTGGAGCGTCTTACCTATGCAATGGCTACAAGGGTTTACCCTAATTCCTTTAAACTAAAAAAGTACATTCAAGACCAGGGGTGGGCCAGTGCATCAGACTTAAAGGTCCTGCTAAATGGTAGCTCTAATGGGATTGACACCACTTATTTTGACCCAAGCTGCATATCAGAGCAATTCAGGTTACAATTGCGCTCAGAATTGGGAATATTGAAAGATGATCATGTTTTTGTCTTTGTTGGGCGTTTAGTGGGCGATAAGGGAATTAATGAATTGGTAGCGGCTTTCGAACAATTGAATATTACCCAGCCTACTACAAATCTGATTTTGGTCGGACCATTAGAGGAAGATTTGGACCCCCTAAGTCCTTTCACTCTGGAACGTATTCAGGTCAATCCCAGGATTCATGCGGTCAGATATCAGCAAGATGTACGGCCGTATTTATCGATAAGCGATGCCTTGGTGTTCCCTAGTTACAGAGAAGGCTTTCCCAATGTGGTATTACAATCAGCGGCTATGGGGTTGGCTTGTATCGTAAGCGATATTAATGGATGTAACGAGATCATCACAGACCAGCAAAACGGCATATTGGTGCCTGCAAAAAACGCTGAATTATTACAACAGGCCATGGATGCCATAATTACTGACCAAATATTGATGGAAGGGCTTAAAGCTGCTGCCAGGCCTTCTGTAAAAGATCGATTTGAGCGAGTTGTCTTTTGGGAGGCCCTCTTAGGAGAGTATCAATCCATTTTGGAATCCAATGAGCAACACACTTAATCTATTTACTACCTTTGAGCGGATGTATCGAAGCTTTGTAAAACCCTTAATGGATTTCTTTGCCGCATTAGTGGCGGTGGTTTTGTTTAGCCCAATTTTGATTCTTGTTGGGTTATTGCTTAGCTTCTATTATAAAGGAAGTCCATTTTTCTTTCAAAGTCGTCCCGGAAAACACGAAAAGAATTTTAAAATCGTCAAATTTAAGACCATGAGCGACGAAAAGGATGCCAATGGTAAATTACTCCCAGACGAGCAGCGCTTAAAAGGATTGGGCAAATTTGTGCGTTCTACTTCTTTAGACGAGTTACCTCAATTATTCAATGTGCTTATTGGGCAAATGAGTTTAGTAGGGCCGCGCCCGCTTTTGGTTCAATATCTAGAATTGTATAACCACCATCATAAGCGGCGTCACGAGGTTACACCGGGCATAACCGGATGGGCGCAGGTAAATGGTCGCAATGCCATAGACTGGAACCGTAAACTGGACTTAGATGTATATTATGTAGATAATCAGTCACTGCTTTTAGATTTGCGAATCTTGCTGATGACCATCAAGAAAGTTTTTATTCGGGAAGGAATCACCAACGATGGAGGATCTACAATGAACCGATTTAAAGGGTATAACTAATGAAGAAAATTGCGCTTTACGGGGCAGGAGGGCATGCCTATGCGATGCTTGGGGTTCTAGATGCCCTAGATGAATATCAACCTACAATAGTGTATGATGATGCGCCAAGGGAATCCACTATAATGGGTGTTCCGGTCGATAGTTATAGAACTCAAGATTCGGAAACAACTATTTTTTGCATCAGCATAGGAGATAACAAGGCACGTGCCCAAGTAGCCGAACATTTAAGTGGAGAATTTCCCGTGTTATGTCACCCAAAAGCAGTAGTAGGAACGGGGTTCCAAGCGGGCGAAGGATGTATGATATTGGCTGGCTCGATCATCGATACCGATGTTCAGATTGGTCGGTTCACTATTTTAAACAATCAATCCACCTTATCGCATAATGTTAGAGTTGGTGAATTTTGTCATATCGCTATTAACGTAGCCATCGCTGGTCGGGTAACTATTGGCAATCGAGTCTTGATTGGTGCGGGAGCTGTTGTTTTACCGGGGATTACGATAGCAGATGGAGCTGTAATTGGTGCTGGAGCAGTAGTTACTAAGAACGTGCCCAAAAATGCAGTAATGGTCGGGAATCCTGGTAAAATAATTCGCTATGAATAGAATTTATCTTTCGTCTCCGCATATGGGCGGTAATGAAGAAGTTTATGTTAAGGAAGCCTTCGATACCAATTGGATTGCGCCTTTAGGACCTAATGTGGATGCATTCGAAGCGCAATTGGAAGAACATTTAGGAAACGACCGTTATGTGGCGGCATTAAGCTCGGGAACAGCGGCATTACATCTGGCTTTGATACTGTCCGGAGTAGGGGCAGGAGATGAAGTAGTCTGCCAGAGTATGACGTTCTCTGCATCGGCAAACCCCATAGTTTATTTGGGTGCGACCCCAATCTTTGTAGATAGTGAAGCAAGCACCTGGAACATTTGTCCGGATCTTTTAGAAGAAGCCATAGTCTCGAGGATCAATAAGGGAAAAAAACCAAAAGCCATAGTAGCAGTGCATTTGTATGGCATGCCGTATAAGGTAGAAGCAATACAAGCTGTTGCCCGGAAATACGAAATCCCAATAATAGAAGATAGTGCAGAGGCACTCGGAAGTAGCTACAAAGATGAGCCCTGTGGAACGTTTGGCGATTTTTCCATATTGTCCTTTAACGGCAATAAGATCATAACCACCTCGGGCGGGGGAGCACTGGTAACTAAATCCGACTCATTAAAGCAGCGGGCAGTTTTTCTTTCTACACAAGCCCGGGATCAGGCCATTCATTATGAGCACTCCCAGATAGGTTATAATTACAGGCTAAGTAACATCTGCGCTGGGATAGGAAGAGGGCAAATGGAGGTTTTGTCGCAAAGAGTTACTCAACGTCGATTGAACCATGCCTTCTACAAAACACTATTTTCTGCACAAGATGCCATTTCTGTGTTCGAAGAACCTGGTGCCGAATATTTCTCTAATCATTGGCTTAGTTGTGTTCTTTTTGCGCCAAAGCTTGTCGTTTTAAAAGAACAAATCAGGCTGGATTTAGCCGCCGATCAAATAGAGTCCAGGCCATTATGGAAACCAATGCACCTGCAACCTGTGTTTAGGGAGGCACCTAGGTATGGTGGCGCGGTTTCTGAAGACTTGTTTAACAGGGGTTTATGTTTGCCTTCGGGAAGTAATTTGACCGATCTAGACCGAGAACGGATTTCAAAAATAATCCGGCAATACCTATAGAGTTTCAGTATCTTTGTTAGTGCCAAAAATCTTATCGTGAATCTATTCCAACGCTACTTCAACCAGCTTTACCAAGGGGATAACCGGTTACAACTGTTGGATCAACGCTATCTACCACGTTGGAGTGTTGTTTTGATCGATTTGCTATTGGTATTATTCTCCGCCGTGGTAGTATATCTTATACTCAACGAGACCCCTATTAGGTTTCATGATACCTTATCCCTTTGGGAGCGTGCGCTAATTATAATCGGTGTAAACGCGATCTCATTCTTTATTTTTAAAACCTATTCTGGGATCATTCGGCATTCCACCATTACAGATATTAAGAAACTGGCGTTTTCTTCCATCTTTAGCGCGTTCCTTCTTATCTCTTTCAACTATTTATATCAGCTGATTACAGGCGATAAAGTATTCTTGACAACTGCTTTGGTGATGTTTATGCTTTTATCGTTTACCGTCATGTTGGTTTTTAGGATTGTAGTAAAGGAGAGTTATCAGTTCTTAAAAAAGTCGGCAATAATTAGCATCAAAAAGCGAGTCGCGATATTGGGGGTGGATGATCATACAATATCTATTGGGAAGGCGCTTGTGACAGAATCCGTATTGTCCTATGAGTTGGTTGGTTTTTTAACCAAAACCTTCGATTCTAAAAGATATAAAATTATTGGCAAGCCAGTAATACCGGTCAAAGGATCTTATATAGACGCGCTTAACGAATTAGAAGTAGATGGCGTGTTATTGGTGAGCAAGGCGTTTTCTGGAAAGGATAAAAATGAGTTGGTCGAAGCTTGTTTGAACAATAAAATCGAAGTTTTCAATGTTCCCGATATGGAGTTCTGGAATTCTAAGGAGGATGTTCAGAACCAAATAAAACCTATACAGATCGAGGACTTACTGGAGCGAGAAACGATAAGAATAGACGATGATTTGATCCATTCAGATTTAGACGGTAAAACCATTTTGGTCACGGGTGGAGCCGGGTCTATTGGTAGCGAAATAGTGAGGCAATTGACAGCTTATAAGCCGACTTTGGTTGTGGTTTTAGATCAGGCGGAGTCTGCATTACACGAATTGGAGATCTTCTTAAAAACCAATTTTCCAGAATTTATCTTTATTACCGAATTGGCAGACATCAGCAATATGTATCGTATGGAGCTGATGTTTAAGAAGTATGATTTCGACTTGATCTATCATGCTGCAGCATACAAGCATGTTCCGCTCATAGAACGAAACCCGCATGAAGCCATTTATGTCAACGTACTGGGTACGGTCAACTTGTCGGTCCTAGCATTGGGATATGAAGTAGAAAAATTTGTTATGGTATCTACCGACAAGGCAGTGAATCCGACCAATGTGATGGGTGCTTCCAAGCGTGTAGCAGAAATGTATGTGCAGTCATTACAGAATGAGTCAAACGTATACACACGATTTATCACGACTCGATTTGGGAATGTTTTGGGATCTAGTGGCTCCGTGATTCCGCACTTCAGAAAACAAATTATGCAAGGCGGCCCTGTAACGGTTACACACAAGGACATTATTCGATATTTCATGACGATTCCGGAAGCTTGTCAATTGGTGTTGCAAGCCGGTACTATGGGGAAGGGAGGAGAGATCTATGTATTCGATATGGGCAAACCAGTGAAGATTTTGGATTTGGCAGAGCGAATGATTCGACTTTCTGGATTGACACCATACGAGGATATCGACATTACTTTTAGCGGGTTAAGGCCTGGCGAGAAGTTGTATGAAGAGCTTTTAAATGATGAGTCCTTGACCTTGCCCACTCACCACCCAAAGATTATGATATCGAAAGTTTCGGCACCCGAGTTTTCAAATATGAAGAAAAGGGTAAAAGAGTTAATTAAGACAGCCACTAGACATAAAGATAAGAAGGTCGTGAAGTTATTAAAAGACTTGGTGCCAGAATATATTAGTGAAAACTCGGAATTTGAAGAACTTGATAAAACTATAGAGGAAAGGACCTAAGCCGAGTTGCGATGCCTAAAATCAATTATTCCGCTATATTTGTAAATACACCGATAACGATATGAAAACCTACTTTGGGCCTTTGCTAATTCTGCTATTGGTCTGTTCATGTTCCTCCAAGAAACAGATTCACTATTTCCAAAATGTTGAAAATCTTCAACAAACTCCAGCGCAAGGTGCTTTTCAACCGAAGATTGAAGAAAACGATATTTTGCATATTGCAGTTTCATCTTTAAACACGGATGTGCTCGCTCCTTTCTTAAGAGAAACAGGTTTACAAGGAAATGTTAATAATACAAATCCTGGATTAGAGGGTTATTTAGTAAATTCTGAAGGAAACATCAATTTCCCAGTAATAGGGGACATATACGTATTAGGTAAAACAAGAAGAGAAGTAGAAGAAACACTAAAAGAGAAAATAGGTGTTTATATAACCGATGTGGTCGTGGATGTTAGAATTATGAACTTTAAGATTACCGTAATGGGTGAGGTTATGCAGCCAGGAGTTTATACAATTAATGATGAGCGGGTCACAATTCCACAAGCATTAGCATTAGCGGGAGACCTAACTCGAGATGGTAAACGTGAAAACATTATGATCATTCGTGAGGAGGAAGGAAAGAATTTGGTCACACGGGTTGATTTGACATCAATAGATGTCTTTTCAAATGAATTCTTTTTCTTAAAACAGAATGATATTATCTATGTAGAACCATCGCCAGTTGGGGTTAAAAAATCAGGCTTTATTCCTGACATACCGGCGTTGTTATCACTCTTTACTGTTATTTTAAGTACCGTAATTTTGTTGACCAATTAACTAAGTGATTTATGAATTACAACACGTCTGCTAGCGATAGTGAGAAATCTATAAGGGATCAACTCGAGCATTATTTAAAGCGTTGGTACTGGTTCGTTCTAGCTGTCTTGTTGTCGTTGACTGCAGGTTTTATTTACCTAAGATATTCTACGAAACTTTATAAGACCGAGGCTGCTGTGATCATTAAGGATGAAAAAAATGGGGGTGCGGCAGAATTAGCTGCTTTCTCTGACCTTGGTGGATTGATGACCAAATTTGGAAATAACAAAATACAGAATGAACTAGCAATCTTTAAATCGAAACGGATAATTGGAGCAGTGATTAGGAATCTCAATCTCAATGTTACATATGAATCTATTGGGACCATTAAAACTTCCGAATTATATGAGTATAAGCCATTCGTCGTTCAATACTTGTCACTCAAAGAAAAAAGGGGAAGCATAATTGTGCCAAAGCTCTTTTTCCAAATTAATTCTGAGACCGAATTTTTAATGTCTGTTGGGAACGATGAAAATCCATCAACTTACAATTTTGGAACACCAATAGCCCTTCCTTTTGGAGATATAACAGTAATTCCAAGCTTAGAAAGTTTAGATGCGTTCAATAGCTTCAAGGGTAAAGAGATATCCGTGCGTTATGGAAATATAGAGAATCTAGCTCTTTATTACCAGCGTTCTGTGGAAGTGGTTAATGAAATAAATAACTCAAATGTAGTAGCCATCAGGTTACAATCTCCAGTGACGAGTAAGGCGGAAGATTTTATTAACGATTTAATCTTTCAATACAATCAAGATGCAATAAAAGATCGCGGCCAAATTGCAAAGAAAACCTCGGATTTTATTGACTCTCGATTAGAAATTATCACGAGAGAATTGGATTCTGTAGAAAGGGATAAGGAGTCCTTTAAAAGCAATAATCGTCTTACCAATATCGAGGCCGAAGCACAATTGATTCTTGAAAATGCCAGCGAATTTGAAAAACGTCAATTTGATGTAAACACTCAACTAGAGCTTGCAAACTCTATGATTGAGTATATGGAGCGTTCCTCTCCCAATGATTTGCTCCCTTCTAATATCGGTATCGAAGGAGATAATATTACCGAAGCCGTTAACAATTATAACGCCTTAATCTTAGAGCGCAACAAGCTATTGAGAAATTCGACTGCTAAGAACCCAGTTGTAATCAATGTGAGTAATCAGATAAATAACATTCGAAACAACATCCTATCAGGCTTAAAGAACACTACAAATTCTTTGAAAATATCACTTCGAGACCTCAATTATCAGGAATCTACGCTGAATTCTAAACTATCGGCGGTTCCTACTAAAGAGAAAATATTTAGGGGTATAGAAAGACAGCAAACCATTAAGGAGCAGCTTTATTTGTTTTTATTACAACAACGAGAGGAAGCGTCAATTTCATTGGCAGTAACTGCTCCTAAAGCAAAAATAGTAGATCGTGCTTTTTCATCTAGAGCACCTGTTTCTCCAGATCGATTGTTAATATTATTAGGCTCAGCAATAATGGGGCTACTGATCCCATTTTTAATTATTTATATTGGAACTATACTGAACAATAAAGTCACTTCCCGTCATGATTTAGAAGTGATTTTGAATGATATTTCCATTATTGGTGAAATACCAAAATTAAAGAAGGGGGACGAACACCTAATTGAAGTGAACGATCGCAGTATTTTGGCCGAGTCGTTTCGAATTTTGAGGACCAATCTTCAATATCTGTTTATTAATAAACTAGCCAAAAATGATACGGCCCATTCTGTATTTGTTACTTCCACTATTAAAGGAGAAGGAAAAACGTTTGTGGCGTTTAATTTGGCACTGACAATTGCCCTGACGGGTAAAAAAGTAGTTTTAGTTGGGGCTGATATTAGAAACCCGCAGCTGCAACGTTATTTACCCGCAGAGGAAAAGAACAGCAAAGGCCTAACAGAATATATCGTTGATGAACAATTATCGATTGAAGAAATTTCCAACAAGAGTTTATATAATAAGTATCTAGACATTGTATTGTCTGGGGTAATACCTCCAAATCCAGCCGAATTATTGATGGAGCCTAGAACGGAACAATTCTTTTCAGAAATACGGCAAAAATATGATTACGTAATTGTAGATACGGCACCTTCTATGTTGGTGACAGATACTATAATTATAAATAAGTTAGCAGACATTACTTTGTATGTAACTAGAGCAGGATATACAGAGAAGAAATTACTAGAATTTCCTAAAGATGCTATTGCTGATGGACGTCTTATTAATGTTGCTTCGGTATTAAATAACGTTTCCATGAGTAACTTTGGTTATGGAAATAAATATGGATATAGTTATACTTCAGAAAAAGTAAGTTGGAAAAGCAGACTATTCAAACGATCATGAGAATAAGCAATAAGAGAGGATTAGAGCTCTGTTTATTCTCATTGTTATTGGTTTCCATTAATGGTATTTCGCAAGAATTAGACTGGCATGCATCCATATCCGCCGAAGGCTTGTTCTCTAGCGAGGACAACAATCCTTTTTGGTTTTCCGCCAACAGTTTTAGACAAAGAGGAAGTGAAAGCGACTTTTCGGGCCTTATCACTGGAGATTTATCTTATGAATTATCGGAGAAGAGTCGTTTGGAAGCTGGCGTAGCAGCCTTTTACCGTAATGGGGTAGAAGATGAATTTCAACGGAGAGATCTATTTGTCGCATTCGAAAATAATTGGTTGCGGGCGGTTGTAGGAGCCCAGTATAGACCCATTCGCTACAGAGGTATTTCTTTAACAAATAGAGACTTTCTTAATTCTGGAAACGCAAGGCCTTTAGGAGGATTCTTGTTGGAAGCCCCTAAAATGTTACGCCTAAGCAAAAATTTTGGTATGGATTGGGGCCTTGGCCATTACCATTTAAATGACGAGCGCTATGTTAAGGATACCTGGGTGCATTATAAGCGATTAGCACTGAATTACAACTTTTATGAGAAGCACAATGTGCTCTTTCAGGTAAAACATTATGCCCAGTGGGCAGGGACCTCTCCAGTTTATGGAGATTTAAACGATGATTTTGAAGCTTTTGTTGATGTTTTCTTTGCCAGAAGAGCGCCAGAGATTAATGAAGAGGGGGAAGCTTTGAATGCCGTCGGGAATCACTTAGGCACTTACCTCTTGAGTTATTCATATTCTCATGATGCAGGTAATTTCGAATTCTATCATGAGCATCCATACGAGGATGGTTCGGGAACGCGTTTAGCTAATTTCCCAGATGGGACTTGGGGAACTTCCTATTTTTGGAACGACCATCGTTTTTTAGAAGGGCTGGTTTACGAGTTCGTTTATACCTTAGATCAAAGTAATTCGACCACTTTTGGAAGAGATAATTATTTTAACAATAATATCTATCGAAGTGGCTGGTCCTACGAGCAGCAGATTATCGGCATGCCGCTGATGGTATACGATCCAACAATCGAAATAACAGAAACGACTAGTCCCATCGTGTCTAACCGGGTAAGAGCCCATCATTTTGGCTTTATAGGCCATATTGGATTGGTACAATGGACCTATAAAAGCACCATAGTAGACCAACTAGGGACCTTTGGGGCTCCCAACAATGCTAGTTTTTGGTATAACTATGTGGAAGCCTCTTATGGCACCTTCTTCGGAGAACTCACCTTTAAGTTTGGTGTCGATACTGGCAATCGTATAGATACCACAGTTGGTGGCGGGCTGCAATACAGCTATTCCTTCTGAGCAATACCTAGGATTAATAATAAAAATCCCTTTTTGTAGGGCTTTTAACTAATCAGCTAGGTTGGTTCAATTAACGATGGTATTATTCCAAGATCTTTTCGAGTCATAAAATAAAAAGTTTAGATTGTCGCGAATGGCGACAAACAAGTTTTAAGGAAATACCGGAGGCAAAGGAATGCGAATTCCGTATCTCCCTTAGCGGGATTGGCCTGCAACAGGCGTCGCGCGAAAGTTGTTAAAATTGATGTAATTCATCATGAATTACTATTCGAACTGCGTAACTTGCTCCCACCTAGCCATCCACGCAAAAACACGCAGGATGCGCATCTTACTTACAGGCACCACTGGATACATCGCCAAAAGATTGGCGCTTAAATTACTCGAGCAAGGACACGAACTGGTCTGTTGTGTACGAGATCTGGATCGCATCCCCGACGAAGTCGAAACGCTCGATAACATCACTTTTATCAAAGTAGATTTCTTAGCACCAGAGGGTGTCGAGTTTCCTAAGGACATCGATGCCGCATACTATTTGATTCATTCCATGTCGCATTCGGCCAACGACTTCGAAGCTATGGAAGCCCGATGTGCGCTCAACTTCAACCTTTTGCTCACGCCTACCCTTTGTAAACAGGTCATTTACCTTAGCGGAATCGTAAACGAGCGTGGTTTATCCAAGCATTTGAGTTCTCGCTTTCAAGTAGAGTCCATCCTTTCCAATTCCGATCATGCCCTTACCACCCTTAGAGCAGGAATTATAGTTGGTAGTGGAAGTGCTAGTTTCGAGATCATTCGAGACCTAGTAGAGAAACTGCCGGTTATGGTTGCACCCAAATGGTTAAAGACCCCTTCTCAACCCATAGCTATTCGGGATGTGCTTAGTTTTTTAACCGGTGTTTTGGGGTTGGAAGAAACCTTCGACCGCTCTTATGACATTGGTGGGCCCGAGGTGTTGACCTACAAACAGATGCTCCTGCAATTTGCCGAAGTTCGTGGTCTTAAAAGAAGAATATGGACCATTCCTATTCTGAGTCCAAAGCTATCGTCTTATTGGCTCTACTTTGTAACTTCTACCAGCTTTAGTTTGGCCAGTAGCTTAGTAGAAAGTATGAAGGTTCCGGTGATTGCCCAGGAAAACAATTTGGCTCGACGTTTACAGATCGTCCCAATTCCTTACAAGCAGGCTGTTTCCTTAGCTTTCCAGAAAATCCAACAACATGCTGTGCTTTCGAGCTGGAAGGACGCCATGAGCAGTGGGGTAGAAGTGGGGCAATTGGCGAGCCATGTAAAGATGCCTTACTATGGTTGTTTTAAAGATGTACGTTACAGAAATATAAGTGACCCCCATGTCACGCTCGATCGAATCTGGTCTATAGGAGGGAGTAATGGCTGGTATAGTTTTAATTGGTTATGGCGTATACGCGGTGCGCTGGACAAGCTTTTTGGCGGAGTTGGGTTGCGCAGAGGACGCACGCATGATGCCTATTTAGAACCAGGTGATCCTTTGGACTTTTGGCGTGTGCTTTTGGCCGATCGTAAGGAGAAAAGACTCCTGCTTTTTGCAGAGATGAAATTGCCTGGAGAGGCTTGGTTGGAATTTCGAATCATCAAGGATCGACTCTACCAACGGGCGGTATTTCGACCGAAAGGAGTTTTAGGGCGTTTGTACTGGTACAGCGTATTACCGTTTCATGCATTTGTGTTTTCGGGTATGATAAATGCTCTGGTAAAAAAGGAGGAAAAGTGATTTTTAGAACCACATATCACAACCCAGATTTTGTCGAGCAAAGTGAAAGGCTGCTCGGCAAATCCTATTCTTTATTAAAGCGATTGAAAATGGGTCGAATTGGATCAGGACGAATGATGATTGCTGGTTTCAGCGAAGCTTTAAAACCGAAACAAGTATCTTTTTCGGAATTGGACTATGGTAACATAGAAATGCGCCCGAATGGGATCATATTGCATTTTACCAATCGCTTAGAGCGTTATTCTTGGATCGTTCCATTTTACCGATTGGTGATCTACAACAGTCAGTATTTCTCCATACATGCGGAAGGCCAGTATGTTCGCTTTAGAAAGAATAAACTATACAAAAAGAACAAGCGCTTTATCGACTTGATGCGTCAGCGCCAACACGAATTACTCGATTTGGGGTATTACGATGGTTAAAACCGGAAATACCCGGTCGGTTTTTAAGCATTATTTATGAAAATTTAAGTGGCTAGTTCTGCCGGGGGCACTACCTTTGTATTATTGCTATGACGCCCTAATGTTTCAAGACATCATTATAACTTTTTTATGGAGTTTATCTCCACTTGGCGAGGCCAAAGCGGGTATTCCGTATGGTTTGCTTAGTGGCCTAAACATCTATTTGGTTTTTGCCGTTGGTTTCTTGGCCAATGTATTGGTGTTCCCAATGATGCAGTTCTTTTTAAATAAAGTGAACAGTTCGTTGCTGCAGTGGCATTTCTATAAAAAATCTGCTATTTGGGTAGCACGGCGGGCAAAAGGTGGGGCCGAGCAAAAGATTCAGAAATACGGTTTTTGGGGCTTGCTCTTCTTTGTAATGCTTCCCATTCCTGGCACCGGAGTCTATGCGGGGAGTATCGCTTCCTATTTATTCAATATCGAAAGACGTAAAGCCTTTTATGCCAATATGATAGGGATCTTCCTTTCTTCCCTGATCGTTTGGACCACCACGGTGCTTACCATGCAGAGCGCCGCCTAAGCTTACTTCCCAATACAAAAATTCGCAAAGATATTCCCCAGCAATTCATCATTGCTAATCTCGCCTGTAATGGCCCCAATGTGGTAGAGGGCATCACGGATGTCGATTGCCAATAGGTCTCCGCTAAGGCCGGCTTTACTACCTTCTTGTACTTTGTCGATCGCTTCTAGAGCGTTTTGTAGCGCCTCGTAATGACGGCTATTGGTAACGATGGTATCTTGGTTTCGCAGGGCGCCAGTTTCTACCAAAGCGAGTAGTTGCTCTTTAAGCTGTTCTACGCCCATGCCGCTCTTTGCAGAGAGCAAAAGAGCAGGAGTAGGGGCTAGCGCTTGCATCACCTCGATTACTTGTGTTTGTTGGCTGGTATCGATGGCATCCGCTTTGTTGGCCAATGCAATAATGGCTTTACCAGTAAAGCGTTCTCGTGCTTTGCGGATTTCTACACTCAACAAGTCACCTTCTACGAGCCAGCGTTGGGCTTCCATCATAAAGACCACCACCTGGGCCTGCTCCATTTTTTCGTAGGTCTTTTGGATCCCAAGCTCTTCTATGGTGTCTGTGGTTTCTCTAATACCCGCCGTGTCGATAAATCGAAAACGAATCCCACCCATCACTATTTCGTCCTCGATGGTATCGCGGGTGGTGCCCGCTATGTCGCTTACAATGGCCCGTTGTTCGTTAAGCAAAGCATTAAGCAGGGTACTCTTACCAACATTTGGAGGGCCAACAATAGCCACCGGAATCCCGTTTTTAATCACATTCCCAATAGCAAAAGAGTCGATTAGGCGCTTAAGCACTTTTTGTATTCGGGCGATCAAGGCATCGAAAGCGGCTCGATCTGCAAATTCTACGTCTTCCTCGGCAAAATCGAGTTCCAGTTCGATGAGGGAGGCAAAGTTTAATAGCTCGTCTCTTAGGCTTTGCAGCTCGTGGGCAAAACCACCACGCATCTGTTGCATGGCCAACTGGTGGCTGGCTGCTCCGTCCGAGGCGATTAAGTCCGCCACGGCTTCGGCCTGGCTCAGATCCATCTTACCATTTAAAAAAGCCCGCAGGGTAAACTCGCCTGGTTCTGCCATTCGGCAGCCTTGCTGCAGGCATAGCTGTATTATTTCCTGCTGAATGTAAGGGCTTCCATGGCAGGAAAGCTCTACGATATCTTCGCCCGTATAACTGTTTGGGTTATGAAACACACTGGCCAACACCTGGTCTAATTCCCGTTGTTGATCCATAATATGCCCCAGGTGGATTGTATGAGTGGGCTGTTTCTTCAATTCTTTGCCAGAAACAGATCTAAAAAGGGCAGAGGCAATCGCTATCGCTTTGGGCCCTGCCAAGCGAATGACAGCAATGGCTCCCATTCCGGGAGGCGAGGCGAGGGCAACGATGGTATCTAGGTGTTTCACCCTGCAAAAATAGAATTAAATACCGAATGCCTGCCCATTGGGCTTGTAACAAAATAGTTGAAATGGCTACTAATAAGGCGTAACCAAAAAATATATAGAAATCATGGAAGTCATAAGCGAAAATGGAAAACGAACCGATAATGGCCTGTTGGCAGTGACGCATTTGTCACAGCTACTATCATATATTACAGGTTGTGGAGGGTTTATCGTTCCGTTGGTGATATGGCTTACTCAAAAAGATAAAGTAGCCGACATGGACGAGCACGGAAAGAGTATCATCAATTTCCAGATCACCCTGTGGCTCATCATTTTGCTATCGATACCGGGGGTCTTCTTGTTAGGTCTTGGGATCCTCGGTTTCATCTATGCCGGTATCATCGGCTTTGTATTACCGATCGTAAATGCCATACGGGCTAGTAACGGTGAACCGCCTAGTTACTTCTCGACCATACGGTTTATCAAATAACAAAAAGACCCGCCAATCGGCGGGTCTTTTATTGTATAGATGTTCTAATTAGCCGTTTAGCATAACGGGCATAACAAGCATAGTCACTTCTTCTCCTTCTTCCATGCCATCGATGGGTGTAAGGATACCAGCGCGGTTTGGCAAAGACATTTCTAAGGAAACCTCGTCGCTAGACAGGTTGCTAAGCATCTCTGTTAAAAAGCGCGAGTTAAAGCCAATCTGCATGTCATCACCCTGATAACCACAAGTAAGGCGCTCGTCGGCCTTATTGCTATAGTCCAAATCTTCTGCAGAGATGTTAAGTTCGGCCCCAGCGATCTTTAAGCGAATCTGGTGTGTAGTTTTGTTGGAAAAGATACTTACACGTCGAACCGAATTTAAAAACTGGTTGCGGTCTATGGTAAGTTTATTTGGATTCTCTTTCGGGATCACCGCCTCGTAGTTCGGGTATTTACCATCGATAAGACGGCAAACCAATTCTGTATTGTCGAAAGAAAACTTGGCATTGCTATCGTTGTACTCCATACTGACCATCTCCTCGCTGCCTGCTAGGATTCCTTTAAGCAGGTTTAAAGGCTTTTTGGGCATGATAAAATCTGCCTCTGCACTCACACTGACATCCGTACGGCGATACTTCACCAATTTATGGGCATCTGTTGCGACAAAGATGAAGCCATCTGCGGTCAACTGAAAAAACACCCCGCTCATCACAGGACGTAGGTCATCATTCCCCGCTGCAAATAAGGTCTTCCCAATAGCCGAAGCCAAAACATGGCCTGGTAACTCCGTGGTATTGGGTTCGCTAAGGTTTACTGCCTTAGGAAATTCTTCTCCTTTCGCATAAGCCAGGGCGTACTTCCCGTGGTTGGAACTGATGGAAATGGTGTGGTTATCTTCTAAGGTAAATGTAAGTGGCTGTTCTGGGAATGTTTTTAAGGTATCCAACAATAAACGCGCAGGAATACAAACAGAACCTTGCTCGCTGCTTTCAACTTCCAAGCGAGAAGATATGGTGGTTTCGAGATCCGAAGCCGAAACCGTCAAACTAGACTGGTCTAACTCGAAAAGGAAATTATCCAATATTGGGAGGGTATTGTTCGAATTGATGATCCCACCAAGCACTTGAAGTTGCTTGAGTAGGTACGAACTGGAAACGATGAATTTCATATTTAGCTTCAGGTTTTTCTATTGTTAATCGGGGCTATACCCGATTTGGCTTACCTACAAATATATCCTAATTGACTTGCTTCTTAAAACAAACTTATTAACAAATCCCACTTAAGATTAATGGCTCAATTTTGCATAGCGCCGCTTGCGAATCCAAAGGTTAAGAATACCGTAAAGAGCCAACAAGACTAAAGGCAAGACCAAGTTGATAAACTGCCATTTTCCTTTTTGTTCGACTACTTTGGCGGGATCTAAAAATGGAATCGCGACCTCCTTGCTTCTGATGTTTATAAGTCCCCCGTCGTCTAGCAGGTAATTGACCGTATTGAGCAAGAATTCCTTGTTTCCATAGAACTGATTCGTCCATTTGTCAAACCCAAGTTCTAAGGGTCTTCCGCCGTCTAACTGGTTGGCGATGACGTCCCCATCCGAGATGATTACCATTTGGTTTTCGAGGCTTTGCGTATGGTCTGAAGGAAGTGCGAAGGGCTTAACCCTGTTGTTATATACTGAAGTGAATTCGCCTTCTAAAAGTACGGCAAATGGAAGTTCGCCTGCTCCAAAACTACTAGGGATCGCACCTTCGTTTACCACCTTAAGATTTTCCGGAATCTCCTTATCTATATCTATCTCTACGGGCAAGCCCATCTTTTTACTTATGGGTGAAGAACTCAGTAAGATGGTCTTTTCTACGGCATTGGGCAAGGTGTCTATACTGCTTACATAGTCGAACTTAACGGCCTCCAAATTGGTAGCAATAGGGTGGGAACCACTGCTGGCGCTTAGAGGCGAATAAAACCAAGGGTATCTGCTGTATTGCGAATCTCGTTCGTTCCCACTTGCCAGTGCGATCGGAGCGGCATAGACATCTTTTACAAGGTCTGGGTTGATTCTTACTCCATAGCGGAACAACAAATCGCCTAAATTTAAATCGAGGGGGAATGCAAAAGAATTTCCGCTAACCGTATCCAGACGCTGTATGGCACCGTCTAGCAACCATAAACTGCGGCCGCCCTGCATAATATATTGATCGAGCACATATTTATCGGCCTCGCCGAAAGGCTTTTGCGGTTGTGCGATTAAAGCCATATCGTAGCCGTTTAAAGCTTCTAAAGTTCGTTGAGGGCTGCTAGCCACAGAGTCCATCGTAAACTGCCCGATGTAGTAATACTCTTTTAGGGTAGAAATCATATCGGCCAAATTTCTGTCTGGCATCTCGCCATGCCCTTTTAACACAGCGATTTTTTTACTCTTAGGCCGAATCAGTTTGCTCATACCATCGGTGATGGCGTATTCTAGATTTTGTACAGAACCGTTTACTCGATCTTCCATGGTTCCACCCAAAACGTTTTTTAATAGCGGAATCTTTACTGTTCTATCATTTAAAAAAGCCAAGGCCCAGGGATAGACCACTTCGGTAGAAATACGTCCGTTTTCCCGAATCTCCACCTGTGCACCTTTTAGCCCAAAATTGGTCATCTGTTCTTGAACAGCGGCTGCGTCAATTTCTTCGGCCATCGGGTCGATAAACCGATAGATCACATTTGGTTGTGCTGCCGAGTAAGAGGATAGAAGAATTTCTGTCTCATCTTTTAGTTTTCTGAATTCTGGCGGTAGTTCGCCACCAAGAAAGATTTCGACAAGCATGGGCGAAGGAAGTTCTGCTAGAAGTTCTGTAGAGGCTTCGCTTAAGGTATAGCGGCCGTCTTCTGTTAAGTCGATACGGGTGTACATTGAATTGCCGATGGCACTCAGCCCGATGAATCCAATAATGACCAATAATTTGCTTCTATGTACATTATTAAAGATACCCGCATCCAAAGGCCGTAGCACCCAACGGGTGATGATTATTAAAACCCCGCTCAATGACAAGAAATAAAGTAAATCTCTGGTGTCGATTAGGCCCCGTGAGATGTTTAGGTAATGGCTCTGCATGCCCAAATCGATCAACAGAGGGATTCCGAAGGTATTGCCTAGGCCATCCAACCCAAAGTAAAGGACGAAGCCAACAACTAAACTGGCCATAAAAGCAACAATTTGGTTTGCGCTTAGGGCAGAACTCAAACAGCCTATTGCAACAAAACTCATGGCAAGGCATAACAAACCGATATAGGATCCCGTGATGCTGCCCAAATCCCAGTTGCCAAGAGGGCTGCCCAAACTGTGGATGGTCAAGACATAAAGCAGAGTCGGCAGCAGGGCGATAACGATAAGAAGAAATGCTCCCAAATACTTACCGCCAACAATTTGTGAAACGGGTATGGGCTTTGAAAGCAAGAGCTCTAGGGTGCCTAATTTAAGTTCCTCTGCGAAACTGCGCATGCATACAGCGGCCACCAAGAACAATAGGAACCAAGGAGCCAATTCAAAGAATGGATCCAAGTCGGCGAAGCCTCGGTCGAAAACATTAGAAGGCCCTTCTAACACCCACAAAAACAAGCCACATACCAAGAGGAAGGTGCCGATCACTAAATAGCCAACCGGACCGTTAAAAAAGCTCTTTATTTCCTTTTTAATGATACTTAGCATACTGCTGGTAATTGATGAAGACCTTCGAGGCTCCAGGCCTCGGCCCGTTTATTAAATCCAGCCTTAGTCTTGGCCCAAACATCTGCGAATAAATCACTTTGGCGATAAGCTTGCAAATGTGCTTCGGACTCCCAATGACTGTATGTAAAAAAAATTTCAGGCCGATGCATGTCCCTATAAAGTCTAAGATAGTGGCAGCCATCAGTGTTTTTAATTTTTTCTTTTACCTCGTCAAAAAGGGTTTGGAAGCCGGGGACTGCCGTTGCATTGAATTCCATTTTAACGATTCGTGTAATCATGCTGCTTAACTAAAGTTAACGGTTACGGTATCCAAATATTCCAAACCAAACAAACTAGAGGCGCTCCCTACGGTTTTTGGGTTGCTTTTGTAAATGGCCAATTCTAGGTAATTGGACGAGTTCCATAGGGCGAGTTTTTTACCGTCTTCCTCTCTACGATCTGCCGCAACATCAAAGTTAATGGCATCGCTATAATGTTTAAAAACCGAACTAAAATTGGCGGTACGAGCTGTGATTTTAAATTTTCGGCCTTTGCCGACTTCGTCGAACAAGGTTTTATTGATATTAGAAATAACGTTTCCGTAGTTGTCTATATAAATTACATTCCCCAAAATTTGATTGCCCTCGGCATTTACCACTGGGCGAATCCCGGTAAGCTCTTTAATGTCTGTTATTGTCTTGCCAATAACTTCTAGGGTGCCTCCACGCGCTAGGTGGCAGGCCACCTTTACAAAAACGTCCAGCACGGGGAAATTGGAAGCCAACCGATCGTGGATATTGATCTCTACGATCTTGGCGGGGCGGATCTCTGACGCCAACATCGAAATGATCCCATTATTGGCGCAAATAAAGTAGTGCCCGTCCAATTCTACAGCGATATGCCTGTTCTCTGGATTGAGCTCGCTATCGATCCCAATAATATGAATGCTGCCCTTAGGAAAACTGCTATAAGCGTTTTGTATTACGTAGGCAGCTTCTGTGATATGGAAGGGAGAAATACTGTGTGAGATATCAACAATACGCACCTCGTTTAGCTCGCTATAGATAGAACCTTTGACCGCACCAACATAGTGGTCTTTCTCTCCGAAATCGGTCGTTAAGGTGACAATTGGCATACGCGAAATTGTTGATAATTTAATAAAACTTGACCCACAAAAATAGGGTAGTTTTGCGAGTAGAAAAACTATATTTACATTACTTATCCACTTGTACTAAACAACGCGCTTTTGAACGAACTCATTGTAGAACTAACCGAGATCAGCCCTAGAGAGTTCTTTGGCTTACAGAATTCCAATATAGATTTACTAAAAAAGTACTTCCCCAAGCTAAAGATTGTGGCTAGAGGCAGCAAGATAAAAGCCTATGGCGATGAAGAGGTATTAGAAGAGTTCGACCTGCGACTAAGCATGTTATTAGAGCACTTTGTGAAGTACAACAAATTGGACGAAAACACCATAGAACGAGTGCTGCAAAGCGAAAGCAAGGAAGATTACGAAACCCCTGCAAGCAGTGGCGAAGTGTTGGTACATGGTGTAAGTGGTCGTTTGATAAAAGCTCAAACGGCTAACCAACGAAAATTGGTAGAGTTGATGGGGAAAAACGATATGGTATTTGCCATAGGCCCAGCGGGTACAGGAAAAACGTATACCGGAGTTGCCTTGGCTGTTAAAGCTTTAAAGGAAAAGCAGGTTCGGCGCATCATCTTAACTCGTCCAGCGGTAGAGGCAGGGGAGAATTTAGGTTTCTTACCAGGTGATTTAAAGGAAAAATTAGACCCCTATATGCAGCCTTTATATGATGCACTTAGGGACATGATTCCTGCCGAAAAGCTCGATTCGTATATAGAAAAGGGTGTGATACAAATTGCCCCAATGGCCTTTATGCGTGGGCGTACATTAGACAACGCATTTGTGATCTTAGATGAAGCGCAAAATACTACCCACGCGCAAATGAAGATGTTCTTAACTCGAATGGGGAAAAATGCCAAGTTTATGATTACCGGCGATCCGGGACAAATCGACTTGCCCAGACGGGTTATTTCTGGATTAAAAGAAGTGCTGCTAATACTAAAAGATGTTAAAGGCGTAGGGATGATCTACCTAGACGACAAGGATGTGATCCGTCACCGCTTGGTGAAGAAAGTTATCGCTGCATATAAAGCCATCGAAAATCGCAACTGATGAGCAATACCATCATTGACACAAATTTTAATTTCCCTGGTCAGAAAAGTGTTTATAAAGGGAAGGTTCGAGAAGTATATACCTTAGAAAATGATTTATTGGTGATGATCGCTACCGACAGGCTCAGTGCCTTCGATGTTGTCATGCCGAAAGGAATTCCATACAAAGGACAAATCCTAAACCAGATTGCCACCAAGATGATGGCGGCTACCGAAGATTTGGTGCCCAATTGGCTTATGGCTACGCCCGATCCAAATGTGGCGGTGGGGAAGGCCTGCGAACCCTTTAAGGTAGAAATGGTCATCAGAGGCTATATGAGCGGTCATGCTGCTCGCGAATACAAAGCGGGAAGAAGAATGCTATGTGGAGTAGCCATGCCCGAGGGGATGAAGGAGAACGATGCATTTCCGCAGCCCATCATCACTCCAGCCACCAAGGCTGAGAAAGGCGATCATGACGAAGATATTTCTAGAGAAGATATCCTAAGAAGAGGAATTGTTAGTCCAGAAGATTATTTGGTCCTAGAAGATTTTACGCGCAAGCTCTTTCAAAGAGGGACTGAGTTGGCTGCCAAGCAAGGCTTGATATTGGTCGACACTAAATACGAGTTTGGAAAGACCAAGGATGGACAGATTGTACTTATCGACGAAATCCATACACCAGACTCTTCTCGTTACTTTTACGCAGAAGGTTATGCCGAAAGACAGGCCAACGGGGAAGCACAAAAACAATTGTCGAAAGAATTTGTTCGCCAATGGCTCATTGCCAATGGGTTTCAGGGATTAGAGGGGCAGAGCGTTCCTTTTATGACCGATGACTATATCGAAACCGTATCGGAGAGGTATATAGAGCTCTACGAGAACATCACGGGATCTACATTTGTAAAGGCAGATCTGAGCAGTATCGACGCACGAATCCAAGAGAATGTCGGTGCTTACCTAGCTAGTTTGAGCTAGTCTTTACTTCCTAATCGGTAGATATAACCAACACTAAACTCGGTAAAGTCGGCCTGCCCTAGGTTTGCATTTATATGGAAGCCTGCAAAAATGTTATGCACTGGGTCTTTATCTGTTCCCCAGAAGTAGTACTTGAGCCCCATTCGTGACATCACTGCTTGTTTTACCTCGTACTTAGAGTCGAACTCGCCCAATTCCCACCATTCTGGAATTTCTCTAGGTGTGTTGTCCCAGCCCTGGTTGATGCGCCAATCGATTTTATAGGCGGGTTTGTGAAAGTTAACACCTATTTGCACTTCCATACCTACATGGTTCATCAAGACACCTCCAGAGACAAAAAAACCAAGATTAGATGCATTCCAAGTTGGTGAATCTGTGAGGTAATCGAATTCTTCTCCTGGGCGAACCAAAAACTCTTCATCTGCGATATAATCGTAGTAATGCTGGTAATAGCGGTAGTAGAATCCGCCACTAAGGACAAAAGTTTTATTAAACACCCAACCGTATTCTGCCGTAAGGGTATAAACAGGTTTTTGGTCGTTATAAGCGGTAGAAAGCACATTGAGACCGTAGCCAGCCCGCATCGATAGAAAAGAATAACGCTTACGCTCTAAAGCGGGTAGATTATTGGCAGTAGTGTTGGTTTTTCGATCTTCCGAACGAATGTCTGCCGAGAAGCTCAAAAGAAACGAGTTTAAACCCTGATTTGGCAATCGGGTATGGCCGTTAGAATGATGGAAATATCCGAGCCCAACACGATAATCAATCCTTCTGGTTCTAAGAAATTCATAATACATAAACAACCTAAATGACCAAAGCAGATCTGTAGAAATGGCCATGTTGTTCGGATTGGTTTCTTCATCAAACTTTTCTGTAAAATAAGACAGTCCCATCCCCGCCAGAAGCTTTAAACGTTCCTGTCCAAAGGCATTAAACTCTAAAAAGGGCATAGCTGTTATGGCATGTCCTAGCGAATCTGCATTCCCTAAATTGGTATAACCCAAGCTCAGACCAGTCCGAGGCCCTTTAAGGCGTCTTGCCCATGCTTCGGATCTTTTACTATGGTCCCATCCAAAGTTGGCCAAGAGCTGAAACTGTGCGTTTCTGTCTGGGAAATTCTCGTTAGATTCTGCCGAATTCCCTATCATAAACTCGGCGTTGATGATGAGGGGAGAAGGGGCCTCCTGACCAATGATTAGGCCAGCTACCAAAAAGGCGATTAGGAAGGTTAGTTGTTTCATCCACTGCAAATAAATCAATATCTACCGAAACTAAAAAATAAATTACCTTAGCCTTACATGCAAAACATCCTTCAGTCTTTAGAGACTTTCTTGGCCGATCTCTCTTCATTCGCTTGGGGTCTTCCCCTTTTGGTCCTCCTTACAGGTGGCGGTATTTACCTGATGGTTAGGATTCGATTTCTGCCTTATAGATACTTAGGGCACGCCATTGCCATCTTAAGAGGCAAATACGATGACAAAAATGATGCAGGGCAAATCAGTCACTTTCAAGCGCTTTCTACAGCGCTCTCTGCTACCGTTGGGATGGGTAACATTGCGGGGGTGGCAGTAGCCATTGCCTTGGGTGGACCAGGCGCTGTTTTTTGGATGTGGGTGAGCGCTGTAATTGGGATGTCTACCAAATTCTACACGGGGACCCTCTCCATTATGTATAGAGGAAAAGATGATTCTGGCGAATTGCAAGGAGGGCCGATGTATTTTATTGTAGAAGGTTTGGGGAAGAAATGGAAACCCATGGCTGTTTTTTTTAGTCTGTGCGCTATGGTGGGTGCCTTACCGGTGTTTAATGCCCAGCAAATGACCCAGGCACTAAACGATTTGTTACTTCAACCCATGGGAGTTGCTTCAGGATTTACCACACGGCTAACCATTGGACTAATTGTCTGCGGTATTACAGCCCTTGTCATATTGGGTGGAGTTAAACGCATCAGCAGGACGGCAGAACGGCTTGTGCCTGCGATGGTGGGATTGTACTTTTTATTGGTTCTTTCGATACTTATCGGAAACTACGAACAAGTACCTTATTATTTTGGATTGATCTTTACCGATGCCTTTTCTGCAAGCTTTTATAGTGGTGATGCGTTTTTAGGTGGAGTAGTAGGCGGGCTAATTTTATTAGGAATACGGCGTGGAGCATTTTCTAACGAAGCGGGGATCGGGACAGCACCCATGGCCCATGGAGCAGCCAAAACCAACGCACCAGTGCGAGAAGGCTTGGTTGCTATGATGGGGCCAGCTATAGATACGTTGGTGGTCTGTTCGCTTACCGCATTGGCTATTTTAGTAACTGGAGTGTGGCAGAGTTCGGAAGCCAATGGCGTAAGTCTAACGGCAGCAGCCTTCGAGGACACTTTGTCTGTTTATGGGCGCTATGGCCTATTGTTATGTATATTGATTTTTGGAGGGTCTTCGTTATTCTCCTATTCGTACTATGGGACCAAAAGCATGGCCTATCTCTTTGGGACCAAGTATAAACAACATTACCGCTATTTTTATTTGGCGAGTATTATTCTGGGGGCCACGACTAGTTTGAGCATGATGCTAAACCTGATAGACGCCTTTTTTGCCTTTATGGCCATACCGACTATGGTCGCGACCATAATAATGGCCCCGCGTGTGGTAAAAGAAGCCAAAGCTTATTTCGAAAAAATCAAGGGAGATCAGCAGCATTAAGTGCCTCGTTTAGCTCTTTGGAAAACTTTCGGGCGCCATCCGGATTTAAATGGCTTTGGTTCCAGAAATCTTTAAGGTGGTAGTTTAGCGTGTCTCGTTCTAAGTCCAACAGCTTAATACCGCGATCGGCAGCCACCAATCGCTGAACTACGCTATCTCTTCTTCTCAAAATCGCTGGATGCTTTCTATGATGATAGGTGCGGTACATGGGCACCTGTATTATAAGCACTTCCAGGCCTTTGTCTCTTGAAAATGCAACCATTTCCTCAAATAACTTCACATTATTTTTAAATAGATTCAACTTGGGTACAGTATTGATTTTGAAGTGCTTCATGCTATCTATGGCTATAGAATCAAAGCTTTGTTTCATAAACTGACCCCCATAATTATTGGTGTCGAAGGCGAACTCATTAAATTGTGCTCTAGCAGAGTTGTCTGTAGAGTCGGCAAAGAATTTACGTGCAAAAAACTGAGGATTGGAAAGAAAGATCAATCGGTCCTTAAACCAGGTTTTTCTGCCATAGGCGTTGATGTCATAAAAGTGCAGATAGGCACTCTTCTTCCAAAAATATTTTCCATTATGCGGTAACTCGAAGTGTGAATAGGAAACTTCGAAAATCACCGTTTCTAACTTTGGAAGTTTATCTACTACGCCCTTCAATAAGGCAAAGTCGGAGTCGTGATGTTGGTTTCCAGATGCCATATTTAATAAGGGCCTGTCAATCCATTCTGGGTTTATCGCATCCTTTACTTGCGAAGAACCTAAACTTAAAACCTCGATAGAATCTGCACTGGTCGATAGATACTTTGCATTTACCAAATAACCAGACGGCTCTAAACGCACATAGGCTTCTATACCAAGATTGATCAGGATCACTGGCAAAAAGAATAGCAATAAATATTTTATATAGGTCTTTTGCATCAGAACTGAAAATAAATAAAAGCCTCCCTTGGTTCGGCATAGCGAATCATGATAAAGATCATGCTATAATAGATTACCCAACGGATCAAACGCGGCATTCTACGTTCTAAGTATTGCAACGGAAAATCCCATTCCCGAGTTAACCACTCTACAGCTAGCATAGCGGGCAGATACCAAATTTTGTAACCGATAAGCGAGTTAAAAGCTCCATCTGTTTTTAAATAAAAAATTCTGTTACCAATTTCAATTACTTGCGCTACGTCTGTCGAGCGGAATAACAAGGCAGAGATGCAAAACACCAAAAAGACATAAAGCATAGATACCAATGGGTTTGTTCGGTTTAAATAACGCAAAAAATACTTTGGCTTTCCGCCGATAGGAATTCGCTCTGCGATGAGTATTAAGCCATTAAACAATCCAAATAAAACAAAGGTCCAATTTGCACCGTGCCACAGTCCGATAAGGGTCATGGTTAAGAATAGGCCCCAAGCCTTTCGGCCTTTTGTTGCTTTGGGAACGGACTGAACAATGGGCACATAGACATAGTCCGTAAACCAGCGGGTAAGGGTGATGTGCCAACGCTGCCAAAATTCTGTAAGACTCCTGGATAAATAGGGGAGGTTAAAGTTCTTGCTTAACCTAAATCCAAAAAGTCTTGCGGTTCCTATGGCGATATCCGTATAACCCGAAAAGTCACAATAGATCTGAAAGCAGAATAAAAGCAAGGCGTATATAATGCTTATAAAATGATAACCTCCTGGGTCGGCGAAAACCAGACTCACTGCCAGCCCTAGTTTTTCTGCAATAATTACCTTTTTAAACAAGCCCCAAAGAATCTGACGTAAACCCCAAATAGATTGACGATAATCGAATTTTCGCTTATGCTCAAACTGCGGAATTAAGTCTCTGGCCCTTTCGATGGGTCCCGCCACCAATTGTGGAAAGAAACTAACGAAGCATAAAAAAGTGAGTAAATTTCTGGTGGGCTTGATTCGTCCTTTATAAACATCGACGGTGTAAGAGATCGTTTGGAAGGTATAGAAGCTAAGACCCACCGGGATGGCAATATTCCAAAAGGCATAGCCTGCTGTAAGCTCTAGACCGAATAGATTGGAAAAGGAATCTAAAAAGAAGTTGTAGTACTTAAATATGGCCAGCACCCCTAAATTCCAAAGTAAACTACTAAGTAGAATCAGTTTGCGTATGCCCTTAGAATCTGTCTTATCCAAGGCGAGCCCCGCTAAGTAATCTACCAGCGAACTACCGACAAGTAAGAACAAGAAGCGCCAGTCCCAAAGCCCATAAAACACATAGCTAGAAACGAGCAATAAGCCATTCTGGGCTGTCCGTCTCTTAACACTAATGAGCCAGTAAAGTGCGTAGACTAGGCATAAAAAAAAGCCAAAGTCAAAGGAATTGAATAGCATTCGCTTCTTTTGAGTTTGGCTCTAAGATACTAAAAAGGGATGCCTAATAGACATCCCTAAATATCGATTGTTATTATTTCTTATTTTCCGATTACGAATACGTTGTCTATGCCCACTGGGTCACGGAATCCGGCTCCGCTAGCATCATCAATGCTAAACCGGATATGAATATTCTCGAGGGTTGGTAGTGTTGGTGCAATCACATTGTCCAATAAACTAATCTCTACTGCTCCGTCTTGTAACTCTGTAGATGTAAAAGTGGCAAATGGTGCCGAAAACAATGCAGGAGGAGTCCCGCCTAATGAGACACCGTAAGAGACACTTATATTAACGGCCTTGTCTTCTCTGTTTAGCGCAGAGAGTTCGAAAGAAACATAAAATTGCGTTAGATCAACTCCGGTTGTATTTAGCACCCTAAATTCAATATACCCTGGATCGAAGTCGTCTACAGAGGCTTGTGCACCAAGGATTCTATTGGTTGCGGGTGAAGTAAAATCAAAAGCATATACACCTCCGCTTAGAATTCCACCTGTACCATTGCTAGTACCACGGGCGTAATCGCCAGTATCTCCTGTAGCACCGTACGCAAGATCACCATCAGATAATCCCCCGACTATCCATCGAGTAGAATCTAATTGACCAGCCGAAGGTGCAGGAGCGAATCCAGCCGCAGTAAACCCTGTAAAATCTTCTCTAAAAAAGACAGAAGAACCTAAAGTAGCGGCTACTACACCGTCAGTAATAAACTCTCCGCTTAAGACACCATTACTATTGGATTGCCAGCTCCAATTTCCGAAAAACAAAGAGCCTGTTCCAGTATCACGATATAAGTGTGTTCCATCCCAAGTTACATTATTCCCATTTCCAAATGGATCAAAACTACCACTAACAGAACATCTATTGATATCCAAAAAAGGGCCATTGCAATTATCCTGCGAACCGGTGCCTGCATACGCTGTAGATGAAAGAGTGGTTTGTGTAGTCAATGCTCCAGCACCTCCGGCGCCAGGCGAGATCATATTGAAGGTTTGCGTTTGCCCACCACCCATAAATGGGCTACAAACATCGCAAGTCCAAGTTCCGGTAATCGGTGTAACCGGACCTAAGGAAGTTTCTTTTAACACAATAATTCCAGATTCCATCCCCAAATAATTTTCTTCCGCAAGCAGCGGCTCTGTGCCATCTGCGTTTACGCTAAATAAAAATCTGGCCTTACTTCCTGTAAACTCCAAATCCACGATGTCCGCTCCGACCATAACTGTTTCTTGAGCCTTAAGTTCTATTATTTTACCATCGTGCAAGGTCAACGTCGCAGAGGGGTAGTTGTTCATGTTGGAATTGGACATCTGTTGAGGCACTCTAATTTCTACCGTTCCTCTGTATTTGGCATTGAGGGTTGTGAATACTCCTTTATAAAGACCGATGTTGGATTGGTCATTGGTCTGGGCCGCCAAATTGGCAATCACATTAGACGGATCGTCGTTGACTTGCAAATCGCTTTCGGTGCTACAAGAGGCAATAGTAACAGCAGCTAACATGATTGTAATTAACTTTTTCATTTCCTAATTTTTAAGTTTAAAATGGTAAAAATAAGAGGAGTAGGAATCGAAATTAATACAACTGTTTTATCAAATCATCATATTTTCCTACACAATTGTAGGAATTTCGATGAAGGTATGCTCTTATCGATTAACGGTTATTCGAAATAGCTAAAACTGTCTCCGTTTTGGATTTTTAACAAGGATTCGTAGATCAATTTTATCACATTCTCCACATCATCCCTATGCACCATTTCCACCGTAGTGTGCATATAGCGCAATGGAAGAGAGATCAGTGCAGAAGCCACTCCGCTGCCGCTATACGCAAAGGCATCGGTGTCGGTTCCGGTAGCTCTAGACAAGGCTGCTCTCTGGAACGGGATTTTCTTTTCCTCTGCGGTATCGGTGATCAGGTCTCTGAGTTTTTGCTGTACAGCCGGGGCATAAGCCACTACAGGACCTGCGCCGATTTTGGCATAGCCCTGCTTTTTCTTGTCGATCATCGGGGTAGTGGTATCGTGGGTAACGTCTGTGACGATAGCCACATTGGGTTTAATCCGTTCTGCGATCATCTGCGCCCCACGCAGGCCAATTTCTTCCTGAACGGAATTGGTGATATAGAGTCCAAAGTCCAATTCCTTTTTATTTAGGTGTAGAAGACGTGCCACTTCCGCGATCATAAAACCACCCATGCGATTGTCTAAAGCGCGACAGACGAACTTGTCCTTATTTAAGATGTGAAAATTATCAGGGTAAGTAATTACACAACCAACATGCACTCCCATCTTTTCTACCTCTTTCTTATCCTTGGCGCCTATATCGATAAAAATATTCTCTGGTTTTGGTGCTTCTTCTTTTGCACGGCTCCGAGTGTGGATGGCAGGCCAGCCAAATACACCAGGAATCAACCCTTCTTTGGTATGAATATTCACGATTTTGGAAGGAGCGATTTGGTGGTCACTTCCACCATTCCGTATAACGTATATAAGCCCGTTGTCTGCGATGTAATTTACATACCACGAAATCTCGTCTGCATGCCCTTCGATTACCACTTTATATTGGGCCTCTGGATTGATTACCGCAACGGCTGTTCCATAAGTGTCCGTGATAAAATCATCCACATAGGGTTTTAGGTAATCCATCCATAATTTTTGCCCGTCCCATTCGTATCCGGTAGGAGCAGCATTGTTCAGGTACTTTTCTAAAAAGGTGAGGGATTTCTTGTTTAGGATGGATTTTGCCATATCGTATCTATTTTAGGGTACCAAAATTAATAATTTATTAGGAAGCGAGCCGTTGTAAATATGTATTTTTGGCACAGCTTTGGTAGTATTCAATCTAATGAATTTCGAGCCTACATATTTACTGCTTGTCTGCCTGTTGGCCTTGCCTATCAATCTGGTAGCGCAGGACGACCCGCCAAAGGTGATAGAAAAAGATTCTGTCGGCACCTTTTACTATATAATAGAAGGGGATACCATTCCACGCGAATTTATCGATTTGGAAGAAGTGGTGTTGCTCAATAAACTAGAGTTTAATAATAAGCAAGATCGGCGCCGTTATCTGATACTTAGAAGAAAGACACGTAAGGTATATCCTTACGCCAAACTGGCTTCAGAACGGCTAACCACGATGACAGAGCGCTTAAAGAGTATCGATAATAAGCGCGCAAGGAAAAAGTATACCAAGCGGGTTCAGAAGTATATAGAAGAAGAGTTTTCCGAAAAGCTCAAGAAGTTTACGCGCACAGAAGGGCAGATATTGGTTAAGCTCATCCATCGGCAGACTGGGAGGACGGCTTTCGAATTAGTCAAGGAACTTCGGTCTGGCTGGCGGGCTTTTTGGTATAATACCACAGCCAATATGTTCGACATCTCCTTAAAGATAGAATACCAGCCATTCGATGTAAAGGAAGATTATTTAATCGAGGATATATTAGAGCGTTCGTTCCAAGCCAATATTTTGGAAAGACAAAAGTCGGCTTTCGACATCGATTATCTGGATCTGACCGACCACTGGAACCGGGTTTCTTCCGAATGAATTTTCTTACCCGCTAGTTCGATAAATTATTGTATCTTGCTTGTTCGCGCTCTTTGCAAAATACCAAGCTAAATTTTCAGTTTTATAGTAGGTTATAACCTGGTTTTAGGTTACGGGGTTTTAGTCGTCCGAAAGAGTGAAATTTTTATTGCTCTTAATTGGTGGTAAATCAATTGTTTATAACCGGTTAATAATTATAATCGAAAAAAGATTGATTTTGGTTTGGTGTATTAAAATTTCGGGTTGTATATTTGCACCCGCTTTCGAGAGGGAGTAAACGTTCAGAAAGGTAATTTTGGTAGATTTTTTTAGAGAGTAGGTTCGATTCCTATTTGCCTTACAAGATTAAGTTCATTGACATATTGAAATTGA